>JAEIGA010011814.1_pt1 | contig 13240 bp, 17 predicted proteins | sample 9270691 | NCBI WGS metagenome assembly JAEIGA01 (sample SAMN17057246, study PRJNA624740) | gut metagenome | biome: biome; isolation source: fecal sample | host: Bos grunniens | place: China: Xizang | collected 2019 | reverse complement strand
GGATACTCTCTCTCTCTCTCGCTCTCCGTTTTCCCCTGTGTGTCCGTTTAATGGTACACTTGCGCTGGGACCGACGCGCGGCGAACATATGTTTATAATGTCGGGCGAAGCGCTGCCAGCTTGCGCGGAACGACGCCAGCGGAAGCACGTCAGCGGACCGTCCAGGACGTTAAAAGTTGATATATAAAATTGATGTATCAACAAATATGATAAAATAATATAAAATATGTTGACAACGATAATAGTAAAGTATATTATTATAATGTAAGTTTGATTTGGGCGCTATCTTATATCAAGGCGGCCGGGAAGCGCCCACCGGCCACATATCGACGGAGGTACGAAAATGAATAATAAAGAGTATGAAATCAATTGGAAAAGCGACCTTGACCAAATCGTTTACGGAAAGACGCTTGACGAAGTATTTGAGGAAATGAAAAAAGAATTTCCGTGGACAAAAAACGCTTGGGACATGCTTTGTGTAATGTCCGGTTATTTAGGAACAAAAGGCGCACCGGCCATAGACGCCGGCATATTCTTGAAGAAATTTTGCGACGCGGTAGCAGACGGCCGCATAGAATGGAACAGGAGGTAAAACAATGAAAGCAAAAGCATTTACGTATTTTCTTGAAGAGGTCCAGGCGGCTACGGCAACGTCGCCGGTTTGGGGGTTTGCAGAATATTGGGACGACATGACGGCAAAGCAACGCAACACGGTTGCGGCGGTCCTGGATAAAAAACCGGAAGTAAATAAAATGGTTCGTCATGACATAAGAGTTTATCAATTTCCAACCGGGAGGGAATGGCAGAAATGAAAATAATTATAGGGACGCGGACAGAGCAAATAATATTAAACAATGTACTATATATAATGACCGATACGTGCGAATTGAGATTGCACACGGACGGCGAACAGGCGGTAATTGAGGAGGTAACGGACGATGAAATACAGATGGAATAAACGCAAGTTTATTGAAAACCTTTTTGTGGCCGCTGTCGTAATCGGTTTTAACTATATCGTATTTTGGCTTTTATGCCATTGGACGATGGGGGTATAAAATGACGCTGAATGGAGGATATGACGAAAAGCTGCGCCGGCCGGTAAGCATTACGCTGCTGCCGGACGTGCTGCAAAAGCTTGACGAATTGGCCGAAGCTTCCGGTTTGAGCCGAAGCAGATATATTGAACTCATGATAAAGAACGAAAGAGAGGTAACGAAACATGAGTAAAAAAGCAAAGAAAGCTGAAAAACCTAATTTTGAAATTACCGGCATGAAAGTAAGCAACGTGCGTAAGCTGTCCGAAACTGTGACAGCTTTTAGCCTGCTGGGTAAGGGCCTGGGCCTTTACAATCTCAAAGTGGTAAACGGTGCAAAAGGAAAGTTTGTGGCCGTTCCGCAGACGAAAGGAAAGGACGGCGAATGGTACAATCAGTACGCCGTTTATATCAGCGACGACGACCAGGCCAAAATCATTAAAAAAGTCGAAAGCATGATTGAGGACGAGGACGACGAGGACGAAAGCGGCGACGACATGCCGTTCTAAACGGAAGCAGCAAAGGGCCGGGGCTATTAACCCGGCCCATTTTTATGGGAGGTAGTAAAATGGCAAACAGAATTAAAACGCCAATAACGCGTGAGCAGTTTAACGAACTTGATAAGCTGGCAAAAAAAGCCAACCAGCGATTGGCAAGCATGAAAGAGGGCCAGCGCGAGGCGGTAAGCTATTACACGCATGGCGAAAAATTTTCGCGCCGTATACCGAGAAGCAAAGCAGAATATAATCAGCGAATGAGAGCGCTTGAACGTTTCATAAATTCCGAACAGACCACGCGCGGCGGCTGGGAAAGAATAAAACGTACAGCTGTAGAAAACGCCGGAAAGACGCTGCGCGGCGAACGTAAATACAATTTAACAGACGAAGAATTGGCCAACATTTTTAAGGAACTTGATAAAAAATCGCAGAAACAGTTTTACCGGGTTTTGGATATAGTGCAGGCAAAGAAATACAGAGCGCAAGCAGCTGACGCGGATTTTGATTTACAAAAGGCTATAGAACAGGCGGTACGTAGTCATGTTGGGGCCGGCGAAGCGATACGGCAGAAAATGGCGGCCAGGGGAAGAGCGATAAACGCCGGAGCATTGAGAAAATGAAAGAAATGAAGCACAACGCGGAAGTGCTGACGATATACGAATACGAGGACGCCAGGGAAGTTATTTTCAACTTGGGCGAACGATACGCGGACGATATAAGCATAGAAAGACGCGGACAGAAAAAACGAAAGATAGCTTTTTATAATTATCCTTGCAGCTTTGACATTGAAACGACAACGGTTATTCCGGGGCAGCTGGGATATGCTGCAGGACCGGACGCGCCGCCGGTTGCGTTTCCTTATCTTTTCCAATGGTGCATATACGGCCGCGTGATAATGACGCGGACATATGAGCAAGCCCAGGACGTTTTCAGCTGGCTTGCAGAAGCTTTCCGGACCGACGAAACAACGCACTTGATTTTATTTGACCATAATTTGGGGTATGAATACGCTTTTTGGCGCGACTTATGGGACATAGTGCCGGAAGAAAGCTTTGCGCTTGATGAGCACCACCCGGTTACAATTATGTTGCGTTCCGGTTTGATGATACGCGACAGTTACAAAATGACCAACATGAGCTTGCAGACGTTGACAAAGGATTGGGCGCCGCATTGGAAAAAAGAGCCGGAACTTATGGACTATTATTTGCAGCGCACGCCATACGATGAATTAGACGACCAAACGTTGATATATTCAGCGCTTGACGTTCTTTCGCTTTCCGACGCCATGCGGCCGTTTTTAAGGGCGCGTGGTGAAGAAATATGGACGCGCTGCCCTACGTCCACGTCGTTTATACGGCAGAGGCTTAAAAAGCGCGTGGGCGTCGGCGTCCATCACAGGACAGCTGAACAAAAAGCTTATATGCGAAAAATAAAAGAAATGACGATGGACGCGGAACAATTCAAGCTGCTGCAGGAACTTGCGCGCGGAGGGAACACCCACGCAAACAGACATTTTGTAGGAAAAGAGCTTTCGGACCTATGCCATTTTGATATAACGTCAAGCTATCCGGCACAAATGGTCTGTTATGATGAATTCCCGGTCGGAGCTTTTGAGGACCTGGGCGAAATCGAAGCGGACGAACTTTTGACGGTATCTAAACAATATTGTACCATGTGCCGCATTTGTTTGATTGACCCGGCGTTGCGGCGTGACATTGACGTTACGGTTCCTTATATTGCTACCGCAATTTGTCAAAGCATAAGCGGCCGCGCAAATTATTCTGACAATGGCCGTTATATCGACGGAGCGCATGAGCTTGTTATTTCGGTTTTTGGCGTTGAATTACCGATAATAATAAATCAATATGAATTCAGCGACATTATAATATTAAAGGCTTACGCCGCGCCAAAAGGATACTTACCGGACATTATAAGAACGTTTATACTTGAATTATACAAGGACAAAACGGAATTAAAGGGTTTGGAGGATATGGCGGTAGAATATGCGCTGGCAAAGACGTATATAAATGGCGTTTACGGAATGGCTTATACTAATCCGATAAGGCAGGCATATGAATTCATAGACGGCGAAATCGTAGCGGCACCGGAAAAAGATTTGTCGGCCGAACTTGAACGCTTCCAGCTTTCAACGTCGTATTTCCTGCCATACAGCTGGGGCGCTATGACGGCGTGCTTGGGCCGGGTATATTTGCAGAAGATGATTGACGCCGTTGGAAGCAGTTTTGTTTATGCCGATACTGACAGCATTTTTGCAATCCATCATCGGAAAAGTGAAAGACAAATAAAGCGGCTGGAAAAGGCATTGACGGAAAGGCAGCGCGGCTGCGGCCTGCAAATCGTTTATTACGACAGAAAAGGACGCGCCCAGGAGCTTGGCAGCATATCAGCAGAACCGTTTGTCGAAAAATTTAAGACCTGGGGCGCTAAAAAATACGTGACCGTGGAAGCCGGCAAGCTGCAATGCACGATTGCCGGTGTGCCTAAAAAGACCGGCGCAAAAGTAATCCGGAAAATAGAACGTTTTGAACTTGGCTTAAATTTTCCAGGAACCGAAACAGGAAAATTGACAATATGGTATAACCCGGACGAAAATATAATATTGCATGACCAACAAGGCAGGCCGATAAGGGTAAGAGCAAATGCGGCAATGCTTCCATGCAATTACTTGCTTGGAATTTCCGAAGATTTTACAACGTGCCTTTGGTATGAAAATGTTACAAGCCGCTGGGATTATGAAATATTATCGGAATAGGAGGTAATACAATGGGACGTTTTACAATAAAAGACGTTGACGGAAAAGTATTTTTCCGGAACAGTATAAGCACTCACGGATTTAGTTTGCTTTGCGAATTTGACCCACCGGAAACAAAGCTTTTGAAAATTTACAGCGACGCGCCGGATATTCCGGACGTATTTTTAGACATTGACGACGTGATAAGCGTTATTTTTAACGCTTACAGAAAGGCGGCAGAACATGACGAACATTAGCAGCATATACACGGCTGACGGTTGGCTGGACGTTCCGGAACTTGCGAAATATAATTGCTGGCTGAACGTGATAACAGGGCCGCGCCAGGTAGGTAAAACGTATGGAACTCTTAAATATTTAATAGAACAGAAGCAGCCATTTATACTTATGCGGCGAACCGTGGAGGAAGTACAATTCTTGGGTATAAATCAAGCCGTCAACCCCTTTGCGGTTTTTCAGCCGGAACATGAAATCACAATGGACCGCGCCGGGAAAATTCTTAACATAAAGGAAAACGACGACATTATAGGTATTTGCCTGGGCCTGCCGACCGTGGCAACAATCCGCGGTTTTTCCGCGTCGCGTTTTACCGACATAGTTTTCGACGAATTCATACCGGAAAAACATGTTGTCCAGCGGAAAACAGAGGGCGACGCGCTGCTGAACGCTTATACGACCATAAACGGAAACAGAGAACTTGACGGAAAGCCGCCTGTCCGCTTGTGGCTATTAGCAAACAGCAATAACATAAACAGCCCTATATTGAAAGCGCTTGGACTAATTGACCCGGTTTTACGAATGAGGGAAAAAGGCCAGCAGCTTTACGTAAAAAACGGCGTATTGATTTGCCAGCCGACGTCCGAAAAAATCATAGAACAACGACGGCTTACAGCAATGCTGAAACACTTACAGGAAACCGGGAGCGCCCAGCGCTTTACCGGAATGGCGCTGGATAACGAATTTTCATACAATGATAATACGCTTGTTGGAAAAATGCCGCTTTCCGGATTAAAGCCGCTTTGCGCAATTGGCCTGCTTTACTTTTGGCAACGTGATGACGGTTTTTTATATGTTTGCAGAGCGCCGCACAGGACCGAAATATATAAAGATACGGAATACACGCGCGAAAGCTTCCGGAATGACTATTGGTGGCTTTTTGACCAATACAGAGCAGCGCAAATGCGTTTTGCTGATTTGCACTTGCTGGAAGCTTTCAAAGCTTTATTTGACATTAAATTTTAGTGCGTGATATAATAAATTATCTTTCGAGGGTTCTTATTCTTCCACCCTTTGCAATTTGGTACACAAAAGGCAGCCGGCCCGTGGGCTGCTTTTTGTGTTGACAAAACAAAAAAATAAATGTATTTTTATGGTAGGGCAGGAAGCCAACACGCAAACGGCCGGAAGCCGTGGCAAGGGTCCGCGTCCCAATCCTGCCCGATTTTTTGGAGGGAACCTTTATGGATAATATAGTGCAGATTATAACCCAGCTGGGTTTCCCGGTAGCAATGTGTTTACTTCTCTTTTGGTATATTACCAAAAAGGACGAAGCGCACCGGGAGGAAATGAACAAAATGAGTGAAGCAGTAAACAATAACACCATTGTTATGCAGAAGCTTATTGACCGCCTGGGAGGTAATTAAATGTCGAACCGGGTTTGGCGCAAATACTATTATCCGCAGAACGGCGGAGGCGGAGGCGGAGGCGGCGGCAGCCCTGTTTATACAGCAGCGCAGTTTGTGGCGCGTGCTGAACTTGCGTTCCAGCAAATAACGTGCTATTGTTCCGGAGGCTGGGGCCAACCGTTGAACGCCGCAAATAAAGTGCGTATGATAAATAAAAACAGTTTCAATTATACGTATCGAAATATTATCAATTCGCAACCGTCAAATAGTTTCGCTTTTGATTGTGTTTGCCTTATTAAAAGCATTTTGTGGGGTTGGAACGCTGACGTTAACGACCCGAACGGCGGCGCCGTTTACGGCAGCAACGGTGTTCCGGACATTGGCGAAAATACGATGATAAGCCGCTGCACCGACGTTTCAACAAACTTTTCCAATATTGTACCAGGCGAAATGCTTTGGCTTGACGGTCACGCCGGAATTTATATTGGCGGCGGCCTGGGGATTGAATGTACTACCGGTTTTGGCGAATGGGGCGTAATCAAAAGCGCCGTCGGCAATATTGGGCCGATAGCCGGCTATCATACCAGGACGTGGACCAAACATGGGAAATTACCCTGGATAAGCTACACGTGAAACCGGCCGGCCGGAACCCAGGATATTAAAATAGAACAGGACGGAAAAATCGTTGTTTGCACCGGCATATATAAGGACGGTCATAACTATATCATGTTAGCCGACCTTGATAAGCCGTTGGAGTATGCTAATGTAAAATGGGACGCGGCGAAAAGGCTTCCCATAATCAAAACAAAGGAGGCAATAAAATGACGTTTGAAGAATTCTTAAAGGCGCGTGAAGAATATGACGCTTTTATGAAAAAGCAGGACGCACCGGCACAGCCGGTACCGGCTGCAGAAGAACCGAAGCAGGAAGAACCGGCGGCAGAAGAAAAGACAGCCGCAGAGCTTCCGGCAAACGGACCGGCAGAGGATTACAGGCAGGAGCTTAACGAAATCCGAAGCCAGCTTGCAATTATGGCGCGTGCGTTGTCGCCATCGCTGGGCGACGTTGACCCGGTAGGTATCGACGACGTTGTTTCAAAGTTTTTCAATGATTAAAAAACGGAGGTAAACAAATGGCAAACACCTTAACCCCGACCGACGTATACGCAATCGTAAATGCGGCGGTCCATGAAATGTACGGCGGCGACGCAACGCTGCAGGCCCAGGATACGTCCAGCTTTATTACCGTGGGCGAACATATGCTGCGCACCGGCTATACAAACACCCTTAACGCGCTTTCGCATGTTTTCGGTAAAACCATTATTGGCGTAAGACCGTACCGCGGAGCGCTGGAACTGTTCGCAAAGACCCCGGCAGAATGGGGAGGGATTGAAAGAAAAATCAGCTTTTATAGTAAGCCCTTTGAACAGTCTAACAATTTCAATACCCAGCTTGCCGGTACCCAGCTGACCGACGGAAGCAGCATTGACCATTACGTTATCAGCAAAGTATATCCGCTGGAAATGAATTTTGTTGGTATGAAAACGCTGCAGTTTTCTTATACCACTTTCCGTAAACAGCTGCGCCAGGCTTTTGAAAGCGAAGCGGCTTTCAGCGACTTTTACGGCGGTATGATGGTCGCGATAGCTAATGACCTGGCAATGGGTTACGAAGCGGAAAACCGCCTGCAGCTGCTTAACGCTGTAGGCAGTACGTACAACACCGGCGGCAGCAGGCAGGCTGTAAACCTTGTTACGGCGTACAACGCTGAAAACGGAACGACCTACACGGCAGCACAGCTGCTTACGACTTATCTTAAAGAATTTATGGCGTTCTTTGTTTCAAGAGTTAAGGGCGATATGGAGCTTATGAGAATGAACAACGAACTTTTCCATATTTACCCGGCAAGAAACGACGACGCAGGCAACGCGCTTTCGCTGCTGCGCCATACGCCGCCCGAAATGCGCCGGCTGTTCCTGTATATGCCGCTGATGAGAAAAGCGGAAGCAAACGTACTGCCTGCGCTGTTTAACGACCATTATTTGAAGCTGGAAAACTACGAGGGCGTGGAATTTTGGCAGAACCCCAACGACCCCAGCGCGGTTGATATTGTACCGAATGAGCTTGACGTACTTACCGGACAGAGCACGAACGGCACGCGCGTACAGCTTGACTACGTAGTAGGGCTGCTGTTTGACCGTGACGCAATCGCAACCAGCTTAAAGCTGGAGGACGTTATCACGACGCCTGTAAACGCAAAAGGCGATTATTACAACACCGTTTATCATTGGGGCTATATGTTCAAAGAGGACCCGACGGAAAACATGGTGCTGTATTATATCAGTTAAGGAGGTCCGCAAATGTCGGTACCCTTGAAGCTTGGCACAACAACGAAAAGGGTAAACAGCACAGCTGTACCGGATAGCACGCTTTGGACTAATTACGACGTGACGCTGAAGCAGGACACCAGCCTTGAAAAGCCGGTGTTTGTGCTTCAAGCGTCCGCCGCGACGCTGGCCGGGTATAATTACGCGGTCGGAGCCGGTTTCCTTTACGGTTTTTATTGGATTGTTGACGTCGTTTCTGTTGCGGAAAGCCGCTGCGAGGTATGGTGCGTTCGTGACGTTTTAGCTGAAAACCGGTCCGCTATTTTAGCAACGTCGGCGTTTATCGAATATGGACAAAACACGTTCGACGCCGGCGACAGCACTTACCGCGTTATCGACCATCGGCAGACGATAAGCGAAACGCCAACGCTGTACCATACAACCGCCGACATTACAGGCGGCATTATCAGCACGACCGGTATATACGTGCTGCAGGCCGTTTCCAAAAACGACGGCGTTGTATCTTACGTGCTAAACCGCGGAACACTTGATACGTTAATGACCCAAATAAATACCGACCTAAATACGGACGTAGACGCAATCGTTAACAGCGGCGCAAGCCCGGACCAGCAATTGGCCAGCCTTGCCGCGCTGGACGTTCGCAAATCGCTGCTGCAGGATACCGCAATAAATGCAATTCAAGCGTGTTTTTGGCTTCCGATAAACCGCGCGCCCATTGATAATGCTTATATTTGGCTGGGCAATTGGGAAACGAACGTACACGCGGCGAAATTGACGAACGATAATTTATATACGACCACAACGACAATTTCAATTCCGTGGCCTGTAACGGATTGGCGCAGGAACAACGCGCAGCTTGTGTTATATTTACCGTTTATGGGCACCGTACCAATTCCGGTTGACCAATGCGTAGGAATTTCCAGCTTGACCGTAACGTGGAGCTTGGAATATTTAAGCGGAAACATTGCCGTTACGGTAAAGGCAGGCCATTATACTGTTTACACCGGCAGCGCAAATATTGCGGCTTCCGTTGCAATCGGCCGAAATGCTGTAAACGCCGGCAATTTTATTGGCGGCACGATACAGGCAATCGGCGGCGGCCTGCAGATGGCAGGCGGCGCAATCGACGCGACGGCCGGCGCTATCGGTATAGCAGAAGCAACGGCAACAGCCGGCTTGCTTGGCGGCGCCGGTTCTCTTACCGGGGGCATAAATACGATGGTATCCGGGGCCGGTAATATTTTCAGCGGATACGCGCAGACGGTACAGCCTGCAATAACTTGCGCCGGGTCCATGTCCGGCCTGGCAGGAGTGGGGCAGCCTTTGAACGCTGATTTGTGCCTAATTTATTATCCACCATTGGACGATACGAACTTTTCCGCCCTGTATGGGCACCCTGTTATGAAAATCGCTACGCCGGCTTCCGGCTTTTGCAAGACGCGCGGCTTTAGCCTGGCGTCGTCGGAGCGAATGGGCGACGTATCGTTAGTTAACGCTGCTATGGACGGCGGCGTATTTATAGAATAGGAGGTACGGCCCATGTGGAATGATTATGGCGGCGTATATGGCCGCGGATTGGAAACATACGGCAACGCCTACGGCGACCAAATGTTGCGTTATTGGGTCCGGTCCTTTTTCCAGCGCGCTACGGCGCTTTTCACGTTTGAAAATTTGCCGGTTGGCTGGGACGTTGACGCGTTCAAATACGGCCTTTACCGGCGCGGTTTCCTTGTAGGATTTGAAAGTAAAAAATATGGCCTTGTAATCGTGCCTGCTACCGTTTCCGGGTTTGGCTTACAGTTTCAGCCGACGCACGCAATTATCAATACGCCTTATTTCAATTTTACAAGACCGCTGCGGCTTGGCGTTGAGTGCGAAGCAATCAAGCTTACGCCGGATTATACCGGAATTTGGGATATTATAACGAAGTACGCGGACGAAATGCGGCATATGGATATAGCGATAAGACTTTCAGCGACAAACGCACGTTTTGCTTACGCTATGGCGGCAACAGATGACAAGAGTGCACGAAGCCTTAAAGCTATCGCACAGAAGCTTAAGAACGGAGAACCGGCAATTGTTTACGACGCGAAAATAAAGCAGACAGGCGAACCGGATAAAACCGCAATGCCCTGGCAGCAGTTTGACCGTGACTTAAAACAAAATTTCATTTTGCCGGAACTTATCGAAGCGCGGCGCGACATTATCGACGATTTTTACCGCGAAATGGGAGTGCAGACACCGAACGACAAACGCGAACGAATGATTGTAACGGAAGCACAGGACGACAAAGCGCAGACGTTCATACGACGCGATGTTTGGAAAAATAGCCTTGAAGATAGCTTGCTTAAATTCAATGCGCTTTACGATACCGATATAAGGGTATCCGCTAACGAACCGGAGGTAATCAACTATGCTGTTTAATGAATTACACCAGGGAGGAATACGCGCGCTTTTGGATTGGGACCCCAGCATTTTTGACGACATGGTGCTACCGGAAGATTTGGACGACGAAAACGGCGTCGTTCGCGGCCTTATAAAAGACGATATAGTATTGAGGCATGGCGATACGCCTTTATTTATTCCGGAACCTACGGTAATGAAATATTATATAAAATCATGGTCCACAAAAATGCAACCAATATTCACGCGGTATTATAACGCGTGCATTGCAGAATATGACCCCATCGAAAACTATAACCGTAGTGAATACAGAACAGAAACGCGCGAAGATACAATGGGCAATACGCGCACGCTGGACACCACTAACACCGTTGACGGCGAAGTGAACGAAAGCGGAACGGACACGACGGAAAGCGGCGTAAGCGCTGAAAACGTCGTAACGTTCAGCCCGGATACAAAGACGGAAAGAACGCCGGACCTTAAAACAGAAAACGACGTAACAACGACTGACAGCGGAACAATAACCGACGATGGAAGTTATGACGGAAGCTTGACCATTGATAGTAATATTCATGGAAATATCGGCGTTACAACGTCACAACAAATGCTGGAACAGGAATTGTCCATTATTCCGAAGCTGGATATTATCCGCATTATTTCCGATAGCTGGGCCGCTGAATTTTGCCTGGCTGTTTACTAAAAGGAGGTAAACACAATGCCGACACCCTGGAACAACCCATATATCCCCGGAGACCCTTTTAGCTATGACCTAAAATGGCTTGTAAGTAAAATTAAATCGCATGACGTACAGCTGGAAAATTTAGACCAGCGAATTATTGAGCTTATTAGCCAGCTGCTTGACCAGCACGACCCAATATATTGGGAAAATGCAGACGCACTTATTCATAGCGAAATGAAAACGCCGTCACTTGCTTATATCGAGGGATTTTATACACCCGGCGACGGCGGCGCAAATCTCTATTTTGTAACGTCGGATTATAACGACGTACTTTCAGCAATTTTTTATTTAACGCTTGACGGCGCCAACCGCTGGGCAATTCCTATTATTTTAACACCCTACGTTACGCCGGAAATGTTCGGAGCAAAAAGAGACGGAAGCGACGACTTTGTTTCTCTGCAGAAAGCCGCTGACGTCGCCCACGATTACAAAAAGGAGCTTGTTCTCACTTCCGGCACTTATGGTATCAGCGACACGCTTGTTATAAAAGGCGGAAACGACAATACCGTATACGGTATTACCGTAAGCGGAGACAACAAAGGCGATACCGTCATAAAAGCGCTTGACACTATGTCTTACGTAATTCGAGCGACTTCCGACGGAAGCAGCATTGCTAATATATTCTTAAACCACTTTATCATTGATGGCGATAACATGGCGACGACAGGCCTATATTGGGACAAAGCCGCAGCAAATAACCGCATTGACGATATTAAAATTAGTAAATGCACCGGCTGGGGATACACGACCGGCGGAGACCACTACTTAAATACAATCGAAAAAGTGCGCGTTGACAACTGCGACGGCGGCTTCAAAATTGATACAGGCACAAATACGTCATTACGTTTGGTTGATTGTTTCGTGCAGGGCGCGTCTAATGCTTACCAAATCGAGGGTATTTACTGCAACATGATTAACTGCTGTGCTGACAATATAAGCGGCATAGTATTTAGAATCCCACATTTTACAGGCACGCTGATTGGTTGCGGAACGGAAGCGTTGAACGCTGACGTTGTATTTTCCGGAGGGCTTAACACTAACGTAACAATCGTAAACCCCTTAACATGGAACCTTACAAAAGCAGCAGGAATTCAAGTGCAGGCAAACGCCGGGGCTATTATGAATATTGTTGGCGGTTATTTGGGATATTCGCCAACGAACGTCACGTCGCCCGGTAAACTTTATCAAACAGCTTTACAGGCAAATGTAAATTTCTATAACGTAAAATTTGGTAAATTTACACTTGCAAATACTTATTCGGATATAACGTCGCGCGCGTCTTTTGATGTAATAGGCGGCGGCGTTAAGTCAAGATACAATGAACGTATTGCTTATATTGGAATGGATACAAAACAGACCGCCGGACTTGTGAACCCGGAGGGACCGTCGACGATGAAAGCAAACGCGTTGTATTTCGGACTTGGTACAAGCCGCGCGGCACTTGAGGACGGAACAAATCTTTATTACACCGACTATGTAATGAAAGGCGATATTCTGTTATCATCAACCCCGGCAGATATTGGCGCGGCCGGCTGGGTACAATGTGAAGATGTTTCATCGACGCCGGGCGCAACCTGGGCGACCGGAACATTTAAGAAAATTCCAATTGTAATGGCTGGACCGACTACAGAAAGACCGACTTACTATGCAGCAGACGCCGGCATGATGTATTACGATACAACGTTGTTAAAACCGATTTGGTGGAGCGGCGGAAGCTGGAGAGACGCAACCGGCGCAACGGTATAAAATTGACCGTATAACGCGAGAAACGCGTCGACCGATAGATTTTATCGGCCGGCGCTTTTTCTTTGCGCTGTGAGCCGTT
>JAEIGA010011813.1_pt1 | contig 13241 bp, 10 predicted proteins | sample 9270691 | NCBI WGS metagenome assembly JAEIGA01 (sample SAMN17057246, study PRJNA624740) | gut metagenome | biome: biome; isolation source: fecal sample | host: Bos grunniens | place: China: Xizang | collected 2019 | reverse complement strand
CGTGCTTTTTCCTTTTGTCGGACGCCACAAGAACCACATTATAGCACCCATCATAATACATTGATAAAGGTTGAACCACGACTGTACAAGCATTGGAGCAAGGCTGCGCATCAGAAACTTGTCGTAAAGTGCACTGATTGCTCCCAATATTGCGGCTGCTACCACAAATGCTACCCATTTATTGTGCCTAAAGTCGATGCCTTCTTTTTTGCCGCTTTTACTTAGCAGAAAAAAGGATAGTATAGCCACCGAAACTCCTATCCACTGGTAAGCATTAAGCTGTTCGCCAAAGATGAACAGTGCTCCCAAAAGCACCATTACCGGGCGGGTAGCCTGTATGGGCGATACAATGGTAATAGGTAGATGTTTCATTGCAAAATATCCACACATCCACGAACTTAATACTATGATAGCCTTTATTATAAGCAAAAGATGCGTGTTCCAGCCGGCTGTGGGAACAAAAAGCATTTCGCTATTTATATGCCCTGTGTGCGATAATATGATAAATGGCATAAATATAAGTGCCGAGAAGAGTGTGTTCAAGAATAGTACCGGAATTACCGCATTCTTCTTTAGCGACACTTTCTTGAAAAAATCGTAACAACCGAGCAAGGCTGCCGACATAAATGCTAATGCTACCCACATCATAGGAATATATTCTCGGGATATTTAACCTCTTCGAGAAAGAGGGCTTGTGCCAGGGCCGAGTCTCCGGCCTCGGAGCGTTGTTTCTTTGTTATAATCTCTCTGAATTCTTCAACGGTAATTTTGTCTCGTCCCACCATCAGCAATGTGCCGACTATGGCGCGTACCATATTGCGCAAAAAACGATCGGCCTCAATTTCAAAATACCATTCATTTGCCGAGACTTGTATCCATTTAGCCGATGTTACCTTACAGTTGTTGGTTTTTGTATCGGTGTGCAGTTTGCTGAAACTGGTAAAGTCTGTGTATTCGGGCAGTGTTGCTGCTGCACGATTCATTTTCTCAAAGTCAAGGTTACCTGTCACGCGGTAACTGTATCGACGGTTGAACGGGTTTTTTGCCGTTGAAATATGGTAACGGTAACGTCGCGACAGGGCATCGAACCTTGCGTGTGCACTCTCGGTGACAGCTTTTATAGTGTGGATGGCAATGTCCGGAGGCAATATTTTATTTAGTCGATAGACTGTTTGGTTGCAGTCTATTTCTTCGGGAAAGTCGACGTGTGCCACCATTGTTGTTGCGTTTACTCCTGTGTCTGTGCGTCCGGCTCCGGTAACTGCTACAGGGTAACGCATAAGCAGTGCAATGGCTTTCTCCAGCGTCTCTTGCACTGTTGCAGCGTTGGGCTGTATTTGCCAACCATGATAATTGCTGCCATCGTATGATAAATATATGAAATATCTTGCCATCAACGTTCGTTTTTCATAATATAGGTGTGACAAGCTACAAGGCCTGCAGTCTCGGTGCGCAGGCGGGAATTTCCAAGTGTTACGGGTATAAAGCCTGCTTTTATTGCACTCTCTACTTCTTCTTTGCTGAAGTCTCCTTCGGGGCCTATGAGTATTGTTGCATCCTCGCCTGGTATAAGGCTATCGCTAAGCGGGTGTTTCTGCTCGTCGTAGCAGTGGGCTATGAATTTTTTACCACTGTGCTCGGCATTTATAAATTTTTTGAAGTCTGTCATTTCTTCAACGACAGTCTTGTGGAATTTCAGCGACTGTTTCATAGCCGAGACTACTATGCGTTCTATTCTGTCGGTCTTTATAACTTTACGTTCCGAGAAACGACAGTTTAGAAAAACTACTTTGTCCCATCCAATCTCTGTTGCTTTTTCGGCCAACCACTCCATGCGGTCCATATTTTTTGTGGGGGCAATGGCTATGGTAAGGTTACCTTTCCATCCTTTTTCTATGTCTCTTGTCTCTATAGCTTCTACTTTGCAGTGTTTGCCTGTAGTAGATACTATTCTTGCTCTGAAAAATTTTCCTTTTCCGTCGGTAACTTCAAGTTCGTCGCCCTCGCCTAGACGAAGCACACGCAGACAGTGTGCGGCCTCTTCTTCGGGCAATTCCCATGTTTTTTCTATTTCGGGTGCGTAAAAAAGTGCCATTGTTTATCTTTTTCTTAATTATTTGTTTATGTGGTTGTTACTGGGTCGTTATTGCCCTCTTTTTTTGCTGTGCGTGCGTCAATCTCCTTTTTTAGTTTCATTGCAAGCTCGTAATTTTCATCCTTTATGGCTCGTTGCATCACTTCGCGCAACATCTCTGTTGCGGCCAACGTTATAGGAATTGATATTGCATTGTCCCATTCTTCTTTTACACATAGTGTGTTTAATAGTTCGTCCTCTATGTAAACGGGGGCACCGTACCGCATGGCTATGGCTACTGCGTCCGATGTTCGTGCGTCGAGCTTTATCTCTTTTTCGCCGTTTGTGAAAAGAAGGTAAGAGAAGAATGTACCTTCTACTATTCTGTCTATTTTGGCATGGAGAAGCTTAGTGTCACACGCCTCGGCAAAAAGTTTGAAAAGGTCGTGCGTCGTAGGGCGTTCAAATTGTATGTTACGCTTGGCAAAAACTATCGACTGCGCTTCAAAAGGTCCTATCATCACCGGTAATTTCCTCATTCCGTCTTTCTCCTGCAGCAGCATGATGAATGCTTTTTCCTCGCTTGTCCGACTCAATATCTCCGATACATATAATTCTACCATATTATAATCAATTTGCAGTGTGTTCTTTTTCTTTAAAAAACAGAGTGAATAATATTGCTATAATTATTGCGTATGCGGCAAAAATGTACCATGCAGTCTGCCATCCGCCGTTGGTAAGCGAATAATCGACCACCTTTTGTGCAGCAATCATGCCTATGGATGCTCCCAGACCGTTTGTCATCAGCATGAACAATCCTTGTGCGCTCGAACGTATCTCTTTTTTCGTTACTTTATTTACAAAAAGCGAGCCTGCTATATTGAAAAAGTCAAACGCTACTCCATATATTATCATCGAGAGAATAAACAGCCACACTCCGTCACCGGGGTTACCCATTGCCAAAAATAGGAAACGTGCTACCCATGCAAGCATTGCTGTCACCATCACTTTTTTTATTCCGAAGCGGCTAAGAAAAAGAGGAATCATCAGTATGCATAAAGTCTCAGATATTTGCGACAGAGATGTCATTATTATCGGATGCTGCACTGTAAATGTGTCTGCGTATTGCGTATCTGTAGCAAAACTGTTAAGGTAAACACCCGTAAACCCGTTTGATATTTGCAGGGCGCAGCCGAGCAACATAGAAAATATAAAAAATATTGCCAATCTTTTTTCCGCCAGGCAACGAAAGGCGTCAAGACCCAAACGCGAAAAAAATCCTCTCTCTTGTTTGTTTCTGTTGGTAGGACACGAGGGAATTGTCAATGAATATATAGACATTATCATCCCCCACACGGCAGATGTGAAAAATTGATTGTATGAATCCTTGTAGCCCAGAAGGTCAATTATCCACATAGAGGCTATAAAACCGATGGTGCCAAATACACGTATCTTTGGAAAGACGCTCACTACATTTTTCCCATATTCGCTCAATACGCTGTACGATACAGAGTTTGAGAGGGCGATTGTGGGCATAAAAAACATTATGCTCAGCGCATACGGTACAAAAAGGTCGCCGAAGGTTACATATGTACCCTTTGTCAATCCTATGTATCCAACGAAAGCCATGAATATTGCAGCCGTTAGATGGCACAGCGACAACATTTTTTGTGCTGCAATCCATTTGTCGGCAATAATGCCAACTATTGCAGGCATAAAGATGGAGGCTATTCCCTGCATTGCAAAGAACCACCCAATCTTGTCACCGAGCCCTACTTTGAAAAGATAGATTCCCATTGAGGTAAGGTATGCTCCCCAAATGGCAAACTCAAGGAAACTCAGTGCTGTGAGTCGCAATTTTATGTTGTTTGTTCTTTTTCTCATTTCTATTTAACTGCTTTGTGAAACCTTTGTCGCCCTGTATGTTTTTTAACATACAAAGATAGCTACAAACAGGCGAGACATTCAATGTTGTTTTATAATTTTGTAGCAGATGCAGCCTGTTTTCGCAGTTTACTGCAAAGGTATTAAAAAAACAGTTTACGTGTGTAAATTGTTATATATCCCGCGTAATATTTTATTGCGAACTTATTATTTTTTGTTGTGTTCGAATTTTCAGTGGAGACGTATTTGCTCTTCTCCGCAAATGTGTGTATCCTGATACTTGCGATTGGTAGGCTGGTATTATTTTAATATAATATCTGTAATTACTTGTGCTTTTACATGTTCGTTCAAGCGTCGTACAAGATTTTTTCTATTCATCATAAGTTCCTGTCTAAGTACAGAGGATGTTACGTGTACATAAAGTATTTGATTTTTTATATACATTTCTCCTGTGTAGTGCTTTACACTCTCGCCTAGCACTTGCGACCATGCTTTTATTAGGCGATACTCGTTCAAAGGGGTCTCAAGACCCTCTTCGCGGCACGTCGCCCGTACAAGCTCACTTATGGATTTTACTCCTCCCCGTTTCATCTTTCTTTTATTAGTTGTGCAGCCCCTTTTGTTACTTCAAAAAGTTTGTAACCACCGTCGGTACAGTCGAGTATGGTGTCTATATGGTCGCGGTTGACGTCTGTGATGAATATTTGTCCGAATCGTTCGCCTGAGACTAATTTCACTATTTGCTCTACGCGCTGCGAGTCGAGTTTGTCGAATATGTCATCTAGCAGCAGTATGGGTGTTTCGTTGCTGCATTGATGCAGAAAATCAAATTGAGCTAATTTCAAAGCTACAAGGTAACTTTTGTTCTGCCCCTGCGACCCCTCTTTTTTTATGGGGTAACCGTTTAACTGCATTATAAGTTCGTCCTTATGTGTGCCTTTGGTGGTGTATCCTACGCGACGGTCGTCGTAGCGCGAGGCCGCAAGTTGTTCGGCCAGCGAGTAGTCGGCCAGGTTCGAACGGTAGGAGAGGCTAACGTCCTCTTCGTTGCCGGCGATTTCTCTATAAAATTGTTGAAAAATAGGTATAAGGCGCTCTACGAATCCTTTTCGTCCTTCGTATACTTTATATGCTTCTGCGGCCATCATCTGTTCTACGAGTTCCATCATCTCGGGGTCAATTTCGTGGTCGCTGCGCAACATTGCATTGCGTTGTGAAAGTGCGCGGTTGTAGCGTATGAGCGAGTGAAGATACTCTTTATCGTATTGCGAAATTACAACATCCATGAATTTGCGTCGTTCATCGCTGCCTCCTGCTATAAGTTCGTGGTCGGCTGGAGAAATCATCACAAGCGGCACAAGTCCTATATGCTCCGAAAGCTTGTCGTAATTCTTTTTGTTGCGTTTGAACTGTTTTTTTTCTCCACGTTTCAAGCCACAGGAGAATTCCTCGCGAACGCCGTAGTCCGATAAGTATGTTCCTTGAATCATAAAAAACGGCTCGCCGTGTTTAATATGTTGGGTGTCTGCCGAACTTATTGCGCTTTTGCAAAAAGACAAATAGTAAACAGCATCTAGCAAATTTGTCTTGCCTACACCGTTGCATCCTATGAAACAGTTTATTTTTGACGAAAGTTCAAGCTCTACTGTCGAAAGACTGCGGTAATTTATTATGGAAATTGTGTTTAATAACATCTATATTATTACGTTAATCTGTGTAGTTGTCTGTTTTTACATAACAAAAAGCAAATATACAAACAAACGAGCGAAAGTGCAATAAGCGAATGGATTAAAATTAATTTTCATATGCAATTGCCACAGCTACATTCCGTGCAAGAAAATATACGAGTCAGCCTTTGAATTTTGCAGCGATTGCATGCAATGTTCATAGTTTAAGGTCAATATGATGAAAAAAAACAAGAATGTTGCTTTATTTAAGAAAAAAAACAGACAGAAATTTTTAAGCTAAGCAGAAAAGAATTATTTTTGCAGTTCAGAATTGAAAAAGTCTTTTAAAAACAGCAAAGTATATAAAAATTAAAGATATGAGTAAACAAAACACACAGCAGCCCGAGGCTATCAATGTAGGAGAGGTAGTGGGCAAATCAGAGGCATTTATACTTAAATATAAAATGCAAATCATTGTAGCTGTTGCCGCAGTTGTTATTTTAATCAGTGGTAGCATGCTTTATAAAACAAATGTATCGGAGCCCCGTGCGAAAGCAGCGTCAGAGGCCATCTATCAGGCACAGACATATTTTGCTTCGCAGGATTTTGAGAAAGCTCTCAATGGTGACGAGCAGGGTAACATGGGCTTCATTCAGATTATTGATGAGTTTGATGGCACTCCCACAGCAAATGTAGCAAATGCGTATGCAGGTCTTGCACTTGCACAGACTGGCCGTTTCGAAGAGGCTATTCCTTACCTCAAGGCATTCGACGGCAGCGACAATATGGTTGCTCCCGGTGTTCTCAGTGCGCTTGGTAACTGTTACGCTAATACAGGTGACCTTTCAACTGCAGTTAGCAAATTTATCGAGGCTGCTAAAGTTGCCGATAATAATACAATCAGTCCCTACTGCTTGTTGCAGGCAGGTCTCATTTATGAGAAACAGGGTAACAAGGCCGATGCATTGAAGGTGTACACACAGATCAAGGAGAAGTATTACGCTTCTATTCAGGCTATGGATATTGACAAATATATCAATAGAGTAAAATAATTTTAAATAAAGTATAAAAGAGTAGCCGTCCTGTCAAACATAGACGTGGCGGCTATTTTTATAAAATAAAGAATTTGCAGTATGGCTACCGAATTACATAATTTGTCCGACTACGACCCTGCGAAAGTACCTTCGGGGCAGGGCAGACGCATTGCTATAGTATATTCCGAGTGGAATTCCGAAATTACGTACGCTCTGCGTGACGGTGCAGTTAATACTCTTCTTGTCAACGGAGTAGAGAAAGAGAATATAGAGCTTTTCAGCGTACCTGGAAGCTTTGAACTTATTTATGGCTCGTCGCGTTTGGTGAAAAGTAGTAAATATGATGCGATAATTGCTATTGGTTGTGTTATAAGGGGCGATACTCCCCACTTTGACTATATTTGCGAGGGAGTTACTGCAGGTCTTACAAATTTGAATGTTACAGGTGACACTCCTGTTATATTTGGTCTTATAACCACTAACAATCTGCTGCAGGCACAAGAACGTAGTGGTGGTCGTCTCGGAAACAAAGGCGACGAGTGTGCAGTTACTGCATTGCACATGATTGCTCAGTTCCCTAAGTAAATTTTATATAACAGAATATGGTGCCTCCGATATTTTCGGGGGCCTATTTTTTATAGGTCAATATATAATAAAAGCCATGCAACTGGTTGCATGGCTTTTATTATATAAAATAGTTTCACATACTATAAATTCTCCAAAATGCGTTTAAGTACCACGGTTGCCGAAATTTCGCGATTGGCAGCCTCGGGAATTACAAGCGAACGAGGGCTCTCAATAACATCGTCAGTAACAATCATGTTGCGGCGTACGGGCAGACAGTGCATAAAGTGCGCATTGTTGGTAACTGCCATTTGGCGGTCGCTAACTGTCCACGAACGGTCTTTGCTTAGTACTTTTCCGTAGTTGTCGCCTGTGTATGCGGCCCAGTTCTTTGCATATACAAAATCTGCTCCCTCGAATGCTTTCATTTGGTCATACTCTACCTTTGCATTTCCAACAAATTGCGGGTCAAGCTCGTATCCTTCGGGGTGTGTGATTACAAAATCATAGTCGGCAGCGTTCATCCACTCGGCGAATGAGTTTGGTACAGCCTGGGGCAGCGCCTTGGGGTGGGGAGCCCACGTCAAGACAACTTTGGGGCGTGCGACAGTCTTATGTTCTTCAATGGTTATAAGGTCGGCAAAGCTCTGCAGAGGGTGACGTGTTGCAGCCTCCATAGAAAATACGGGGCGTCCCGAGTATTTTATAAATTGGTTAAGAATTACCTCATCGTAGTCATATTTCTTATCCTCGAAACGAGCAAATGAGCGTACGCCTATAACGTCGCAATAGCTTGCCATCACAGGAATAGCCTCCAAAATATGTTCGGGCTTGTCGCCGTCCATTATCACTCCACGCTCGGTCTCTAGTTTCCATGCTCCTTGGTTAATGTCAAGAACAATTACGTTCATACCTAGGTTCAAGGCTGCTTTTTGAGTACTCAGGCGTGTACGAAGGCTTGAATTGAAGAATACCATCATCAGGGTTTTGTTTTTTCCAAGATGGTTGTATTTGAAGCGGTCGGCTTTTATTTCCAATGCCTCTTTCACCGCAAGGTCGAGATTTCCAATCTCTTTAACAGAAGTAAAATGTCTCATGATTTATATATTTTTGTATTTCTTATTTTTCCCAAAATTTCCAACCGTCAAAATCTCTCTTCAACAGAATACCTGCACCTTGCGTGGTTAGTGTCGTCTTTGAGAAGTAGCGGTCGTTAGTCTTGTTATATGCCTTCAGACTGATGTTTCCACTTTTGTTAAGCAACCATTGAACCTCAAAGTCGCCTATGAAATTCTTGTTTGCTATGGGGTTGTCGCGGTAGCCCAGGTTGCCGTTTATAAGTAGTCTGTTGTCGAGCAGGCGGCCCGATAGCATTCCCTCTACCTCCATACTATTCCATCCTTTTTCGCTGGTGGTAAAGTTTCCCGATATATTCCAGTTACTGTCGTCTATTATCTGTGACAGCATATTGTTAAGCTGTCCCGAAATAGTGTTTGAAATAAGCGACTCCATGGCTGTTGATGACTGGCTTTCTGCTCGTTGGTTGTTGTAATCGTATGTGTAGAATTTTCCTATTCCCAACAAATAGATGAATTGCATATTCAACTGCTCGGGGGTGCTTATTGCACTCGATAAAAGCTCTTTTTCCTCTTCGTTGCCGTCGGGTATGTCAAGGTCGAAACTGAGGCTGGGGCTGAATATTGTTCCCGATATATCCATGTAGCAGTTTACCTTTACGTTTTTACGTCTTTCGGCGTCTATACTAAGGTCGGTGAGTGGGACGGATGGTATATTATAAACTGTTTTTAAGTTCAGATTGGCATTGAATGGGTCTCCGTTGAAGTCTATGCTACTGCCCGAACGAATGTCAAACTCTTTCGGGAAAATATCTTGCATGGTAAATTTGTATGTGCCGCGTGTCAAGCCCAGGTTTCCCTGCATGGTGAACCCTGCTTTTTCGTCATAAATGGCATTTACTTTTCCTCCGCCGTATATGTCTATATAGTCGTTGGATGCGTGGTTGGTGTAAACGCGCAGTTGCATATCCGGAGTAACGTCTATCATAAAGTCCAAATGCAGTTTGCTGTTTATGTCCTTTTGTGTATCCTCTTCGCCGAATATGTCCATGTCTGTTATCAGGTTTTTTCGTTTGCGTCTGTCGACGAATGTTACAAATTCGTTATTGATGTTACCCTCGGGCGAACTTGCATTGTAAATGAATTTTGAACCGCGGTTTGTAGTAACATTGGCTCTTAGGTTAACTCCTGATGGGTTCACGCTCAGAAAAGCGTCGCCTGTGACAAAGGCTGTGCCATAAAATGTCTCTTCTCCAAAGTCGGGGTAGTGAAAAGCTAGAAGATTGTCGGCTTTTATGTGAAGGCCTACTGTGAAACGCTTTAGATTTTGATGGTATACGCCTCCTGTTATTCGGCCACTGTTGCTGAAGTTGTCTTTTACGTGAAGCCCGTCGAAACCTATCTTGTTGTGGGTGAAACGCAATGTGTCACCTATAAGATTATATACCGTGTTAGTGGGTTTTATTTTCAGTTGGCCTAAGGGTGCAAGTGCTCCTTGCATGTTTATACCACGCAATGGTCCTAATATATGAAGTTTACCCGTTACGCGTCCCGAAGCATCTTCGATGATGCTCGACAAAAGGTTGTTCAAGAAGTCTATTCTTGTTCCTTGAGCGTCTATTCCAATGTTCAGTGAGTCCTGCGCAGGCGACACAAAACCGTCAATAATTGTGCGCGACTCCTCTCCTTCGCGTGCATCGCCTTTCAATATTATGGCTTTTTGCTCTTCGTCCCAATAGCCGTTAAAGTCAAGGTCGCCTATAAGTCCATGCTCAAAGGTAAGTTTTTTTATTTGCAGTTTGCTGTTGAAGTTTATATTTTCGAGTATTGACGATGCGTGTATGTTGCCTGTCACTTCTCCGCCAAGTTCCACCGGGTGAAAGTCTATAAGGTCAAACACATACTCCATGTCTATGTGTCTGAGGGCTACGTTCAGCTTGTCCTCGGACGATTTTCCTATGTTGCCGTTTATGTGAATATGTTGACTATTACTTTGTAGTGAGAAGTTGTCAATGTTTATAACGTTGTTGCTGCTTGTTATTTTTCCTGGTGACAGTTGCCAGGTTGTATCGCACTGTGTAATCTCTCCCTTGTGTAAAAGTGCTGTAACGTCGAGATTGTTGTTGCTGTTACGCTGCAGGGCGACGTCTATTTTTACGTCGCCTTTATTGGTGGGTATGTAAAGGTTTTTCCACTTGATATTTGCCGAGAGCGAGTCGTTTGCTATTTCCGACAGAATGTTTATTGTAATGTCATTGTCGGGGTTGTAACTTTTCGATTCGTCGGGTATAGGGGCGCGTACAAGTATTATATTGCTTGTATTCTCTTTTTCGTCAATTTCGCTGCTGAAGTTAATACTTTTGTATTTTCTTTTTCCGTAATCTACGCCTCCGAGGTTGCCCGAGAGTGACAATAACTTGTGTTTGTCGTTGCAGCTGCCTTGTATGAATGATGTTTTATTTATTGTAACCGGCAGATTTAATATGTTTGTAAGTGTCGAGGTGTTGTTTATTATAAAATCGAATGTAAAGTCATTGTTGGTGGCTGTAATTTCGTTGCTGTCGAATAGCGATGGCATTATGCGTTGCAGTGCCAGCTTGAAGCTGTTCCCTAATGTGTTGTAGCTATATATTCCTGTTAGGTATCCGTTCAGAAAATCTGAAGTGATTGTCAGTTTTTTCTGTTTTTCGAAAATATTGGCATTAAGTATAAATTCACGTATCTTCTCTTCTTTGTCGGGAGTTCTTAGGGTGAAATTTTCTATCTTGGTGTATATGTTGGAACTTTCTGGGTCGATGCCTGTTATTCTGCTGTCTATGTTGAATGATAGATGGTTGTCCTCGTGTATGCTTGTGAGTCCTAAATTGTAAGGACGGAAAGAGTCTACCTGCATTTTGAATTCGTATACAGGTACCTTTTTGTTCTTATCGTATTTTACGGTGGTGTTTTTTATATGCAGATTTTTATCGTTCAGTGCAATATGGGCAGATAATTTATTGTTTGAGTATGTTCCGTTTATGTTTATTGGTGCGTAGGTGTATTGCTTATATTGCAATGGGGATATTGTTGTTGAGAATTTTGCAGTGTGTCCTAAGCTGTCTGTTGTGTTTCCGCTAATGTCTGCATTTATGCCACATAATCCCCAACTGCTGTCGTCTGTTATTTTACCAATGTTTATTTCTTTGGCTGATAGTGTTGCTGCGTATTCTCCGCTATTTTCTATATTTGCCTTTGTTGTAATATGGCCGGCCTCGCTATCGATCTCTGCTGAGCCTTTTGCTTGCTTGTCTGTGCCTGCAATGCTGCCTTTTAAATGTATTTTGCCAAGATTGGCAAGCTCTTTTGGTAGCTCTGTGCCATTTGTTGCTGCTGCGTATACAGAGCTAATGAAATTTTGAGAAGCTGATAGCTCTTTTATCTTAAGTTCGTATTGCGGGCTTTTGTTTGATGGCTTTTTTATATCTCCCGACAGACTTATGTTTATGTCGTTGTTTTCGGAAGATACATTTAGTGTTTTTATGTTTATGCCGGTAACAGAGCCTGTAAATTTTGTGCTGAATTTTACGGGGGTGCTAATGTAGGTTAGCTGTGGCACTATGGGTGCAAATTCATTTACTGTAAACTTATTGCTTTGTATTTCTCCCGAGAATGAAAGTTGCTTGCCTGCTGCTTCGTTGGGTAGTTGTATGTGAATATCCTTCGAAGAAATGTTGCTGCCTGTAGTAGCAATGTTCAGACGGTTGATGTATGCTCTTTCTTTTGTCGCATTTACGGCTGCTTTTAAGCGTCTGACAGTCAGTCCCGAACCTTCATCGAAGGCTATTTTTCTTATGTAGAGGTCTATTGAATCGTTTGTTATTGCTCGCAAAGCTATGTTAGCCTGCAGGTTTTTTATTTCTATATGCGAAGGGTCGAAATTTGCCTTTTTTTGCTCGGAATGTACATGGTAGCTTATTTGTCCATCATAAATGTGTATCTGGTTGATGTGTATATCGGGAATGCCCTTGCTTTCTGTACTGTCATTAGCAGATAACCTGTCTATGATGAATTGTAGGTTCAGCGGAGAAATGCTGTCCTTGCGGTTCAGTCGTATGTCGGGTTCCGAGAGCTTTATAGTATGTACTTTTATTTCGCCTCTTCTTATGAATGGTATTATGTCGAAACTTGTCGATAATTGAGGAATGCTCGCAAGTGTGTCGTTTGCAAGGTCTTTTATCAGTATGGAATCTATTGTCAGTTTGTTTGGGAAACTGATGTTTATAGAGGTTGTTTCGAACGGAATATGAACGTTGTCGTTCAGTTTTTTTGAGACAAAAAAGGCCAAGCGGTGCTGTACGGCATCGAAACGCAGTATTGCTGCGGGCATTGAGAGTATGAGCAGCAGTGCTATTAGTGTGTAGACTATTTTTTTTAGTGTTTTTATGGCTTCTGTCTTGTTTTTATTATAATTATTATGTTGCAAAGTTATCTATTTTGTGCGAATCTTTATAGCTCTTTTTGCGAATATTTTTTTATTAAATATTTTTATCTCTTTTTGGTGTGTTCTTCTATTGATTTTTTTTGTTTTATTTGCTAAATTTGCACATTCTTTTCAGGGCGTTGCCTGGCTTGTTTCTTTTTGCTTGCCGACGATGTTAAAGATGGCCTATTTGGTTGTTTGTGAATACTTTCCGCCTTTTGCGTGGTTGGTTAATCAAGGAGTGTTATTTGTAGGGAAACTGCATGGCTGCGTGCGGATTCAAGATTGTTGAATATAAAATTTAATAGCTGTGATTGCTACAATTGTTATTTTATTGTTGTCTGTTGTCTTTTTTGTGAATGGCAAGGTGCGTTCGGATGTTGTAGCTCTGTGTGCGCTTATCGCATTGTTGCTGTGCGATATTCTTACACCCGAAGAGGCCCTCTCGGGTTTTTCAAATTCGGTAGTAATAATGATGATTGG
>JAEIGA010011812.1_pt1 | contig 13243 bp, 27 predicted proteins | sample 9270691 | NCBI WGS metagenome assembly JAEIGA01 (sample SAMN17057246, study PRJNA624740) | gut metagenome | biome: biome; isolation source: fecal sample | host: Bos grunniens | place: China: Xizang | collected 2019 | reverse complement strand
TGTCGAAATCGGTCAGGTTATTGGACAGGCCGCACATCATGACATCATAATCATCAATCAGTGCCTTGATGGGCTTCAGACCGCTGAACTGCTTCTTGCAGTTATCCAACCGCCAGAATGGAATGTAACCCAGACCATAGCCCATCTTCTGCTTGGTCTTCGGATCTGTGAAGATCACATGGGGACGGGGGTTGATCTGTGCGGAATCATCCAAGATGATCTTGCCATTCGTGCCGGACTGCACATAATAGGTCACATCCTTTTCAGACCACACCTGAATCCGCTTGATGGTCTTCTTGCCCTTTTCAATGCGGTCAATATACCAGTATATGACATACTTGCAACCATCATCTGTGTCCTTCTCACGGACTTCCACAACGCCCATGCTGTCCGCACACTGGAAAGCCAGTCTATTTTCGGCGTTCTTGTAGGCATAGATATATTCAAAGCCCTTGGAATATGCGCCTGTGATCAGGTCACTGATTTCAGCCCAGAATTCATCATCGAAGTATTCGTCCAGATAGTCTTGCAAGCCTTCTGCGTTGTCCTTCGCCCGGATCGGGTTTTCCTTGGACGAAAGCAGATAGGAAGCCAGCTGATCGGTCAGTTCCGTGAAGAACGGGTGACAAATCTTGATGTTGCTTCGGGTGGTATCTTCCACCAGATTACCGTCAGCGTTGTAATAGAACAGCCGACATTTCAGGATGTCATGGTCTGCTTCATAGTAACGCTGACCAACGGCAGCGAACCGCTTCCGTTCAGATGTTCTATCTTCATCGATGAAGCGTTTAATTTCTGCTACACTTAAAGACATTATCTTTCACCTTGCCTTTTGCCGTGTGTCGGCACTTAAAATCTTGCTTGTGTGTTTATTCGTCTAAAATAAAAATCCATCAGAATTGCTTCCACGGCTTTACAGTATTTTAGAGTAACTTTATAGTACGGCAGTGATGCAAACGCCATAGGCGGCACCCGATTGATCCCGCCCCGAGGAGATTGCGGAACTTCCCGGTTCACCCCTATGCCCAAAGGTGAAAACCGCTGGTGCTGTGCATACTGCCGGAACACTTCGCTGTCTACCAACCAGCGAAGATCACATCATTGATCAATCTGCTTTTTCAGCACAATGGAAGGAACGCTTTCACGAACCACCCGCAACTGTGGGAAAGCACGGGATTCAAGGATAATGCTGATTTCCCAATTTTGGGGGAATTCCTCATTCCCGATGAAATCAGCGGCATTTTCCTTGATGCTGTCACAAGCATCTTTCAACTGTTGGATTCTTTCTTCTTTTGTGAAAGTGGGTCGCACAATTGCCATAGCGTTTTCCTTTCTTAAATCATCCAACCGCCCAAAGGTTTTGGGTTCTCATATACACCAGTCAAGCAATCCGGCGCATCATCATGTGTGTTCTTGCCTTCACGCTGATATTTCTTGATGTCTTTTGCAAATTCCGGGAAGCGTGTTTCCCAATCAGCCGGAAAATATACATTGTTCATGACCGCTGTGCTGTTGGTCAGGATTCTTGCAACCTTGTTTTTCGACTGATGAAACCACTTGACGATTGTGTGCTTGTTTCCCATGGATCTGCATTCCTTTTCCACATTCCGTGCAAAACCTCTGCCACCGTTGTTCGATTCGATCACAGCACAGCCGACATTGTACTTCGTCAGCATCTTTGCCGTTTCTGGTTCTGTGGTTTCCATTGCATCCTTTGTGTAATAAATATCAAGGATGTAATAAGAATCCGTTTTCCCGTCTGTGTTGATCATGCCATAACAGATGGAACACAGATTGTCACTGCCTTCATCGGCGGTGTCTGTGTAATTCAGAATATACCTGAAAAGCGGATTGTCATTGTCATCCTTTGGAATGTCAGTGTATGTTTTGAATTTCGTGTAAAGCCTTCCCTTGACATCAAGCGGTTCTTGCTGGTAGTTCGCTGCCACAATGTCTTTGTTCATGTTCTTCGTTTTCAGGTCATAGTCAGCCCGTGAAAGGATGTCCGGGCATAACATAGAACCATCGTCCTGAACTGCCTTGTAATTGATATGAACAACATTTTCATAGTTTTCCAGAATGAACCCGGCAAGGTCTTCGTTGCTCCACCTTGTCATGATGATAATGATCTTGAAGTCATTTTCTGTTCTGGAAAGCATGGTGTCCGTGAACCAACTGACCAATCGTTGCAGTGTGTTTGCATTATAGGCTTCTTCAGCACTTTTGATGACATCATCAATGATCATCACATTACAACCGAAGCCTGTTGCGGTGCCGCCCGGTGAAGTGGCAAGGTAATTGGCTTGTTCACTTCCATCCAACGCCCATTTTGCGGCGGCGGCTTCACCATATTTGATTTTGGTATTGGGGAAAATATCGTTATAGACAGTAACCCCAAGCGTTGGTTTTTCCGCTATGCAGTCACGGACTTGCTTTGCGAATGTTCCTGACAGGGTTTCATTGTATGATCCTGTCATCACCTTGATTGTCTTTCCGTACTTACCGAAAAGCCATTGCACGAACTTTGTTGCGGTTCTGGACTTTCCGTGACGGGGTGGCATATTCACAACCATGATTTGCTGTGTTGCCACTTCCACGAACCACTGTAACACTTCGGAAAGGTCTTTCAGAAAAGCCCGTTCTTCCTTGTAGAAGTCCGGGGATGTGAATTTGCAGTATTCCCAGAATTCACGCCTTGCAAGTTCCATCTGTGCATAGTGTTTCAGTGTTGCCCTATCCATCGTTGACCAACTTCTTCAATTCGTCTGTTGTCAGTCCCGCAAAAGGATTGTTCAACGATCCGTTCACATTGATTTCATCCGTTGGCTTGAACCCGGCACGATCAAGGAAGTCTTTTGCAACGGCTATCCTGTCACGATCAGCAGATTCTGGGTTTTTCAGGATGTCATACATAACAGAACGGGCTTCTAAAGCATCAAAAATGAATTCTTGCTTTAATTCTTGGGAAATCTCATCTTTTCGCTGTTGCAAATATTCCTGAACATTAGGATCGTTTAGAATTTGGGATGCTTGTGATTGTGCGGATTTTGGGCTATACCCGGCATTGATGGCCGCTTGTTTTCCGTTCTTGCATCTTAATCTGATATATTCATCAACAAACAGCTTTCTTTGATCATTCAGCACAATCACCACCCCCTTTGTTATAATTTAGCCCACATATCGTGTTTTACCCCGTCCAGATAAATGACGGGGGATCTTTTCGATGCTGGTTTATAGCCTTGCTTATCACCATAACCGCCGTAATTCAAAGATGCAGCCGTATTCACAAACAGCTTATCCACAAGCGCAACGGAAGAATTAGAACCGCTGACCCGGAAGAAAGATTCCTTGAACACAACAGGAAGATGCGTGTGTGCATGAATGTAAATGTCCGCATCAACAATGGAAGCCAGATCAGCCAGTCTGTTGATCTTACCGCCTTCCCGTCTTCCGCCACCCGATCCGTGCGTGACATAAGCCGTGTACAATTGCGGCCTTCCGTGTCTGCGAGATGTTGCCTTCCCAAACCGAATAAACAACAGTGCCGTGGTGGGAGAGTACTTTTCAGGAATGCCCAGCTGGTTGCACATGATTTCTGTAATGTCCAGACCATCAGACTTGTAAACTCTGTTTTCGTGGTTTCCCGGAAGCACAGCAAGGATCTTGTCTTTGATAGGCTCAAAGATCTTCACGCACTGCTTCAGCTGTTCCATCGGTTGCAGATTTGCTCCGTAAGTGTCACCAATGCTGGAAGCTATGGCAGAATCCATCAGATCACCGTCAAGAATGCAATAGGCATTCGGCGTGTTCTTGATGTGTTCGATTCGCTCCATTATTAACTTGAAATCCGATTGCATATCACCAATGTGCAAATCTGCCATCGGATGAACTTCAATCACTTCCGCAAACGGGAGATCACAGCGAATTGCTTTCATACAACTTTTCCTTTGCAATAAAAAAAGAACCCAACCAATAGGTCGGGTTCTTTCGCTATATTTACATTCTACACTTTAACACGCTTCAACACTCAAATTCAATCAACCTTTTATTATTTATTTTCGGAATCAAGAATTTTCTGCAAATTGTTGACCGCCCTTTTTCGGACATTGGAAATATTCTGTTCCGTACATCCAAGGATTTCAGCAACTTCCCGCCATGTGTAATACCACGACTGATTCGGTTTCCGGCGTTCCCTTTTGCCGACATACAACCAATACAGAACGGCGTGTTGCTTTGGTGGAAGCATTTCAATATGCCGGATCACATCGTCCCGGATGTCTATGTATCTATCAATCTGGGCGTTGGTTCTTTCTTGTGCTTGCATTATCTTGATTGATATATTCCCAACCTTATCCGATACACCGGGGGCGTGTGGCATTCCGTCATTCGCCTGTGTCATACTGGTTGCGATTGCCCACAGTTCCCGTTCTTCATCCCGCTTGATGTCGATCATGGCATCAGCGTTTTTTACTTGCTCCAAGTATTTGTAAGCGTTCACAACATTTCACCCCTATTTGTATGCAAAGATTGCAACCCGGCGGTGTGCCTTGGGTTCTTCCCGCTTCTTGGAATTTGCGCCCACACCCAGAACTTCGGCAATGTTGACATGATCCATCAGCTTCTGGATGGTTGCGTGTTTCTCACACACTTCCCGTTCCAGTTCTTCGTTCAGTGCCTTCAGTTCTTCGATCTGGGATCGCATTGCCTTCCGTTCATGCTCAAAGTCAGGATCAATGGGGGCATCGTTAAACAGTCGAACCATGTCTTCAACCGCCCGACTATATCCGGCTGCGTATTCTTCACCGCACAGTTCGCACATCACACGCCCGAACTTTGCACCCACCTTCCTGATGGTCATAACAACTTCATTTCTGTTCATTGCAACCTTCCTTTCAAACTTTCAATTTCAGCTGTGTTCATTTTCCCAACAAGTATCACAATAATTCCACTTTGCCGGGATAGGATTTCCGCACTTGATGCACTTTTTCCCGTAATCGTTCAATTCCGGCTTGTGATTACAAGTCCAGATTGCACACATAATGTTCCACACAAAAGCCCGGTCATGGGGTTCGTCCTCGTCACCCCGCAACCACTTCAGGTAATGTCTGACGGCACTGTTGATGTAGCACTTGACTGGAAGACCCTTTTGCCAGTTGTTTTCGCCGTACTTTGCGGCACCGTCTTCAAAGTGCTTGGCAACCTCAAGGAACACAGTTGACCAATTAGCATCACCAAACGGGTGATCCAGCAAAAGAAAGCATTCCAGTGCCTGTTCCAAACGATCAGGATTTCCGTTGTCCATAAAAATGTGAATGTTGAGCAAGACATCAGGTGCGCCAAGACGATCAGTTTTGTTAAGATAGATTTCACCAACCACATCCAAAGGCATCAGGTCACACCGACCTTTTCCCTTCTGGATGTCCCGGACAGCCCCGGTTTCAAACTCCATGCGTTCACCGCTATCTTTGATGCAATTCATTTCTTCCATTTTCCTTTCTTATAGTCATATTCCGGGGCGAATTCATACCGCTTATAAAAGCTGTCATGCAACCCTTCACCGTATGCTTCGGCAAGCGCAGTGTCCAGCTTCTTCTGGTAGTAATCCGCTTCGTCTGACTTTTCCCACGCTGGCTGATACTTGTCGATATATTCGCCGATGCCCTTAACAACCTTGACCAGACGATCCTTGCCGAAGGTGTTCTTGCCCATGATGTCAGGATCACGCAGAACCAAAGACATCATGTCCATGATCTGCTGTCTGCCGCTTTGCAGACCAGCGTTGAAGCCAGCCTTTTGCGCCGCTTTCAGCTTTTCAAAATAGCTATTATTACCGCCCATCGTCACATTCCCCCCTATACGCCTTCATGATCCTGTCCCGATAAATCTGCCGGGTTGCCTGACCCTTTGCTTTGGTTGCGATCTGCAACCAGCCGGGGTGATATTCCTTCGCCCAGCACTTCGCATTTCGCCATTCCAGCCACGCTTCAAGTGCTTTAATGATCTTTTGCATCGTCATCCCCCCATTTGCCTAACGCTATTGCCCCGGACACAAACCCCAATACATACGCCACAACAATAGCCAAATGTAATTGTAAAACGCTCATTGGTCTTTCCTTTCTCCGAAAACACAGAACCCGTTTTCGCCAACCATATAGAATCCCAATGTGCAGACCTTTACATGATCGGTGCAACCGGGAACGCCATCAGACCAGAATTTGCATTTATTGCACCGCACAACGGGGGCCGCATCTACAACAGGGGCATCCTCAATCAGCTTTCTTGCATTGCCGGGTTCACCAACATGGGTTCGGTCATATTCAGCAAGCAACGCCTTTCGGCTTATCAAGTCATTCATTGTCTTTCCTTTCTCCGTTTAGTGTGTGAACCGCATCGCACACCTCATCGTCTGTCCATGGTCTGCACTTGTGTTTTTCGATGTCCCAAAGTGGACACTCATAGCAATGCAGTTCCGTCACCGAACAACAGGCAAGCGCAATCAGAATATTAACGGCAAGATCCCTATTCATCCAGATCACCGTCCATTTGTGTTCCGCAGTTCGGACAGAAGTTGAAATCGGACGGATCAACATAGGAATCATAATTTTCAACGCCTTTCCAACCGCATTCGGAACACTTCACTTCAATTTTTCGGAAATTGTCAAGCGGTCTTTCCAGCCACCGCCCGTGTGCCTGTTCAACCATTGCATCAGCTTTGCCGTCAATATAGCCAGCTTCGTACTGGTTTCGGTCATACTGCAACGCCCGGAGTAGTTCTTTCTTGTCAACCTGAACATCGAACGCATCTTGTACTCTCGCAAAGATTGCGTTTTCTCGTTGCTCCATGATGGTTTGCATAGCAGTTTCATAAATACTGATTGGTGATTTATACATTGTCTTTCCTTTCTCCGTCAGCACAGAAGTAATCAGGGCTATAACCTACATCGGCACTTTCGCTATGCTCACAGCCACCAGTTTCGTTATATATGCAATCCTTACACCGCACAGGAATTACAACTCCGCTTTCAATTAGATAATCGGCAAGATGTGCAACCTCAATCCCATAATATGCAGGATCAACACCGAAATAAGAGGTAATCAGATCAATCAGCTTTTCTCTCATTGTCTTTCCTTTCTCGCATATCAGCACCGCAGTTGGGGCAGTAGTTTGTTTTGTAGTGGTACACAATGCCGTCACATTCCGTACACTGATACATACGCAGTGGGCGTTCTCCCTTGAATTCTATTGAATCCTCAATCCACCGCCCATGCACCACTTCCACGGCATCCACGGTGGGGGTCTCAGCTATCAAATCTATTGTGGAAAGCAGGGCGGCTTTTGCCATATGTCTTCTTGGGGCATCAGGTATAAGACCATCCATCCGTTCATAAGACTCCCTAATAACTTGCGATAGCGCATTGGCATCAATCAGCCGTTTTTCATTTGCCATCTTCTGCCCCCCATTCCAAAGGCTTGTTGCACATAGGACATTTTTCTACTTTTTGTTCTTCTGCCATCAAGCCCAACTGCTTTTTACAATGTGGACAATAGGGGATTTTCCACCAACCGAAGCTATTGCCCAACTTCCATTTTTTCTGTCGGTAATAAGGCTTGTTAGCCATCTTCTTCCACCACCTTCTCAAACCGCCCACAATGGCACTTGCCAGCTTCTTTCTGCTCCCTAAACTCCTTGCACATACACTTGGTGTCTTCGTTCTGCCAAATAGCACAAGGGCAATAACCACCGCTTGCTTCTACATTTGCCCTAATACTTGGATTTACCTCAATGATTTTCAGCATCTTCTGCTCTCCTATTCCATGCTTCGATTAACTCTTTTTTTCGCATTCGTTGTTCTTCTATAGGTGCAGTATAGAAAAAGTCTTCGCTTTCCATAAACACTCGGCAAGTGCATTTGTTTTCTGCGGTTGACCTTGTAACAAACCACCATGTGTTCCCATCAAAACCGCCTTTGGCAATCATCACAGAACCACCGCAAAACGGACATGGTTTCAATTCAGCCATATCATTTCACCTTCAGCCCTTTCTTTGCCCTTCTGACGGCCGCATCTCTCTGCTGGAAGCATCCGTTGCGAACCCGTCTTCTTTCGTCATCAATAGCCTTGCGTTCATCGTATTCAGCCCTTTGCTTCAGGTATTCCGGGCAAGTGCTATGGCAGCCCGGATGCCGTTTCGGTGCAACGCAACCATGGCAACAGTTGATAATATTACTCATTTTTCTTCGCCCTACTTTCCCGCTTGCGTTCGGTGCTGGTCTTTCTGATTCGCTTCTTGATGACCTTGACCGTGCAACCCTTTCCGGGTGGGCAAGGTCTGCGCTGATCCGTAATCAGCAGATAGCAACAGCACAAATCCGCTTCATATGCACCTTGATAATAACGGCAGTCCAAACAATGCTTGTCCATTACAATGTCACCGCCTTCTTGATCCGATAGTTTCTATCCCGGCTTTTGCCGATTGTGAAGGCTTTTGCCCGTTCGTAGATTCTGCCACCGATGGCTTCATCAATGTCGATCAGTTCGTCTTCGGTCAACTCACTGGAAATGATGGTCAACAGCTTCGGGTTGTTGTACCGATAATTGATGATTTCAAAGGCAACATTGATGTCCGCACCCGTGGGCTTCTGGATGGTATTGTCAGCCGTCTTGCCCGTCTTGAACAGATCGTCAATGTACAGAACATCCACAGTCTTGAACTGATCGATCAGCTTGCTATATTCTTCAGAATCGGTCACTGCGCCCTTGATCTTGACGATATCATCACGCCACAGCATATATCTGACCCGTCTTCCGGCAAGAAGGAATTCCCGACAGATGGCGGTGCAAAGGTGGGTCTTTCCCGACCCACTTTGCCCACCAAGGAAAAACCAGCCTTCAGGGTTCTTGGCGTATTCGGCTGCGGCACCCTTGATTGCCTTCTGCCAAGGTTCGGTGTCTTCAAACTTTTCGAAGGTATAGTCCTTGATGATGTCCTTCAGACCGCTTCGTTTCATCCGCATGATCGAATTGCGGATCTCAACACACTTGCAGTCAGAACAGACCTGATGGAAATATCCATCTTCGTCTTCAACCAGTTTGATGATATAGCCCTTGTTTCTGCAAATATTGCACTGATATCCGTCTTCTTCGTGGCGGTTGCCTTCAGTGGCATTCAGTCCATCCACCTTGAACTGTTCGTATTCCTTCGGGGTTATTTGGCTAAATGATGTGTCCGTATTTCTGAACCGTGCCAGAATTTCCTGAAGTCTGTCCATTGGTTTCCTTCCTTCCCGTGGTTTTGGCGTTCAGATAGCCTTCAAATTTTGTGCCGAACAGGGTTTCAGGGCGAAGGTATTTTTCCATCTTTTCATCCCCAATCCATTCAGCGCATTTCTTGTCAATGACTGTCTTGAAGTCATCAACAGTGAAGCCTTCCGAAAGCCTTGCATGAATTGCCGTTTTTGTCTTCGCAGTTGTATGCTTGAACTTTGTTCCGGCTTTTTCATTCAGATAAGAAACGATAGATATATATATTTCTTTATCTATATCTATATCTTCTTCTATATCTTCTTCTGCTTGGCTAACATTAGCTTTACTGTTAGTTTTACAGTTAGGTTTACCAGCGGTAAGTGCCTTCTGCTTCTCCCGGTATTCAGCCATGTAGTTTCGCATATACTGTTTTTTGGATTCAAGTTGATCCAAATTCTGATGTTTGCCCCAGTTTGGAATAGTGATCACGCCGTCCACGATTTCAACCATTCCAAACTGTTGGAATGTCTGCAACGCCATCGTGACAGTGGTTTCCTTCATTCTGAAGATGGTTGCAAGCATTTTGTCGGTGTAAGCAATGCGGCCCATCATGAACACGCCACTGTTGTTCTGCTTTCCGGCAAGGCATAACAGCTTGAACCAGCAAGTTATGATTGCATAGGAATCTGGAAGGCTTTCGATCAGAAGGATCTTTTCATCATCGAAGATGTCCGTTGTAATCTTGATCCACTTCACATCAGCCATCACGCATCACCCACCGCATAAGCCCGGAATTCCCGTTCATTCTCTGCCCTGAACCCTTCCACGGCTTCACTGGCAGCCAGTTCGGGGTGGTGCTGTTGTATCTTCTGCCGGGATCTTCTGACTGTTTCAAAGCCGGGAAGCCCCGCCCCATGAAGGTTCTGAAGGAAGAAAGGAACTGTCATCTTTTCGATATCAATCCCCTTCTGCTTTGCCACCGCAGACAGAACCTTTAAATATAGGAAACTATCACTGTTCCGGCATTGCTTGTCCTGTTCCATAATGGACTTCACAAGTGCCGTGGTGTTCTTCAAGTCAAGCATTGTCATCATCCTTCCTTAAATCAAATCCGGCTTCCCATTCACGATACAGATTCATGAAATCATCAAGCCGCATGGTCACAAGGATTTCAGCGTTGTTCTTTTTATGGAATACCGCTGGAAGACGCCCAGTGCCTTCAGAATCCCTTTTTGCCTGTGACATCCATTCATACAGGCGCATTGTTTCTTGGTGTTTAGCTTCGATGTGTAGACCCGGAAGGCCTACAACATCGGAAGCATCACCTGTGTTGCCACAATATTGGGCGGTTCGGCGGGCATCTGTATACCCGTATTCACGGAACAGACCAGCAAGTTGCCGTTCAAACCGTGCGCCTTTTTGCTTGCTGTTTACAGCCATGTTTTCACATCCTTAACCATGTACTGCTTGCCGTCCACAGCCACGATTGGTCTGTTGACTTTCAGCGTGTTGCTTAAATATCCCGAACTATGTCCAAGGAAACGGCTTGCTTCTGCCATAGACCGAAAAACCATCGTACATCCATCACACACAAGCTGAACGGGTTGACAGCTTGAATAAAGCCCGTCTTCAAAGCCCTTTTTGACATTTTCGGAAATAGTAACCCATTCCAGATTTTCAGCCCGATTGTCAAGCGGGTTTCCGTTTATGTGGTTTATTGTCAGTCCGTCAGCATACCCGGCACACCAAGCAAGACCAACCAGCCGTGACACAAGCCATGTTTTTTCTTTTCCGTCTTTCCACAAAATTACACGGGCATCAGTTCTGCCGTGTGCGTTCTTGCAAAACTTCTGCTTCATGATCCGCTGTTTCCAGTGGCGGATTCCGTGCCGTTCTGTGTGTGTGGTTTTTCCTTCGCAAGTGCGAACATTGCCCATGTCGGAAACTTGATAAATTCCTTCATATCCCGGAATATCACGCCACTGTTCCACGCAGACACCACCAATCAGAACGGCAAAAGCTCATCCCCAAAGTCCAACACTTCAAAATCCTGTGCGGGGGCAGCGGGGCCGCCATTCTGCTGATCGAAGCTGGTGGTGTTGCCGTTCTTGGAATCACCGAAGTAAACATTTTCGGCAACCACTTCAGCGGAACGCCGTTTGTTGCCTTCCTTATCCGTCCAGTTGCGGATTTGCAGTCTGCCGGACACCACCGCCATGCGGCCCTTGGTGAAATACTTGGACACGAATTCAGCAGTGTTGCGCCATGCGGTGCAATCGATGAAATCGGTTTCCTTCTCACCGCCGTCCTTCGGGGAATAATCCCGGTCAACAGCAATGGTGAAGCTGGTCACAGCGGCACCGCCATTCGTGCGGCGAAGTTCGGGGTTGGCAGTCAATCTGCCCATGATAGTGATATGGTTCAACATAAAATCAAAATCCTTTCTTATCGATTGCCATCCGTTCTGCACAGTAGGCTAATTCTTTTTCAACTTGTTCGTTCGTCTTGAAGAAGGGGCAATTCCTTTCGCCAAAATTATTGTTGATCAAGACGATGCAATGCCCTTCTTCACACCCGAAGCAATCCGAACGATCGCAAACGGGGAATTCTTCAATATTCATATTTGTTCCTTTCTGGGACTATTTCTTCCGACCAATGATGCTGATTGCAATGATGGTCACGCAGATGATCAGCGTGATCTGAACGCCTGTTGTCATAGCCACTCCCCCTGTTCATTGATTTTCTTGTAATGCTTGATCCCGGTCAGCTGTTTCACGCTCCGACAATAAGCACACTTTCCGCAGCCGACTGGTTCGATTTCGCCCCGCTTGATTGCATCGTATCTGGGGCTTAACGATTCCACTTCAGACAACGCAAATCCAAGGTCTTCATCAGGGATGAACATTGCTTCAATGTTCGGTTCGGATTCCTTCGTTGCACCGATGATCACGAACGGACAGGATCTTTTGTCAATCTCCTGATAGATTGCGCCTTGAATGTCATAACCCCAGAATTCAACGAAGCTGACCTTTTCACGGATGTCTTCGTCCCAGACATCATCGAAGTCCCGCATATATTTCAGGTCAACGATCATTGCACCGCCAAACGGGACAAGTTCCCTGACTTGCGGAAACTTCTTGCAGATTGCTTCGACTTGTGCGGCCGTCAAAAGGCTGTCGGATTTCGTTTTGTACCAAACACCAGCAATCTTTCCAGTCTTGATGATCTGGTGCTTGCCGGACAACAGCATCCGTGCCAGTTCGTCCCGTTCCAGCCGTTGTGCAACCTTGTGGGCGTGGGCAAAGTCTGCTTTCAGTGTTCCGTCCTTCTTGTACATTTCGGGATAATCCGCTTTGTACTGTTCCAGTTCACCGCTGAAATATGCATCCACATAAGACCCGACCCGAAGGGCAAGCGTGTCTTTTCTGCCCCATTCGCCACGAAGTTCAGCCAACGCAGCCTATTCGCATTTTTTGAAACTCTTAAACTGGGAAGCTGACATATATTCCATGTCGGCTTCCGGGCTGAAGTAATTGGCTTCAGTTAATTTCAATCTGGGCATCTTCGGTCACACCATCCGTTTCTTCCGGCTGTGGGGTTTCCTGTGCCTTTCTGGAACGCTTTTCTGCACAGTCAAAGCACAGGCATTCGCCAAACTTTTTCTTCGTATACTGGGCAATGTAGTCCGCACCTTTGCCCATTGCGCCCTGAATGTCAGAACCGCAATCAGCGCACTTCAAGGCACTTCTGATCACAGGCTTTCTGGGGCGAACACGGACAGCAGAAACCACATCACCAAAGGCTTTCACATTGTCTTCAATGTAAAGCTGGATGGAAACGCCAGACCAGTCTTCGATGAACTTCGACCCAGCAACCTTCGTGATTGCCTTGGAACGGGCAACATTCAGGATCATGGGCTTGATACGCTCCCGGAAGTACACAACCGCCTTTTCGCTTGTTCCTTCTGCGGTTTTGATCTTCACGCCGGAAACAACCCGG
>JAEIGA010011811.1_pt1 | contig 13243 bp, 8 predicted proteins | sample 9270691 | NCBI WGS metagenome assembly JAEIGA01 (sample SAMN17057246, study PRJNA624740) | gut metagenome | biome: biome; isolation source: fecal sample | host: Bos grunniens | place: China: Xizang | collected 2019 | reverse complement strand
TTCTACCTCCGTACAATGGACTGTACAGGTGAAATCTCTCTTCCAGAGGGCGTAGAAATGGTAATGCCAGGTGACAACGTAGAAATCACAGTTAAGCTCATCTACCCAGTAGCTATCAACGTAGGTCTCCGTTTCGCTATCCGCGAAGGTGGTCGTACAGTAGGTTCTGGTCAGGTAACTGAGATCCTCGACTAATCACTTAGTTAAATAAATAGTCAGTTCCCTCAGTGGAACTGGCTAACCTACGGGAATAGCTCAGTCGGTAGAGCACTGGTCTCCAAAACCAGGTGTCGGGAGTTCGAGCCTCTCTTCCCGTGCTAAAGATGTAAGAATTATGTTCAAAAATATTTCTACTTATTGTAAAGAATCCTACGACGAACTTGTTCACAAGACAACTTGGCCTACATACAAAGAGTTGGCTAATAGTGCAGTAATTGTTTTAGTTGCTTCCGTAATTATTGCACTTGCAGTATTTGCCGTAGATTCACTTTTCGAGCACTTGATGAAATTTGTTTACTCACTCTTTAATTAATAAGGAGCAGTATGGCTAATGTAGAGAAGAAGTGGTACGTATTGCGTGCTATCAGTGGTAAGGAGTCAAAGGTCAAAGAGTATATTGAACTTGACATGAAAAATCACGGTTACGCGGAATATGTTACCCAAGTTCTTATACCAACTGAGAAACGTGTTTCAATGCAGAACAATAAACGCAGGGAAAAGGAAACAAATCTTTTGCCTGGTTATGTTTTGGTAGAAGCTGCTTTGATTGGTGAAATTCCTCACATGTTGAGAAATACCCCTGGAGTTCTTGGATTCTTGGGAGGAATGGACAAACCTTCTCCAATCCGTCAGGCTGAAGTCAACAGACTTTTAGGTATTGGCGTTGAAGAAGAAACTGTTGCTGATGAGGTTTGCGTTGATTATATCGTAGGCGAGCCTGTCAAGGTTACAGATGGTCCTTTCAATGGTTTCAACGGTATTGTTGAGGAAGTGAATGGCGAAAAGAAGAAACTCAAAGTGTCGGTTAAGATTTTCGGTAGAGTAACTCCTCTCGAATTGAGTTTCGGACAAGTTGTGAAGGAATAATGATTTTGTTACGCTCATTATTCTGTCGTATTAATAATTAATAATAGAAAACAATGGCTAAAGAAGTTGCTGGATTAATCAAATTACAGATTAAGGGTGGCGCTGCGAATCCATCACCTCCAGTAGGACCTGCTCTCGGTTCTAAGGGAATCAACATTATGGATTTCTGCAAGCAATTCAATGCCAGAACTCAGGATAAGGCTGGAAAAGTTCTTCCAGTTGTTATCACTTATTATTCTGACAAGTCTTATGATTTCGTAATCAAGACTCCTCCTGCAGCAGTGCAGCTCATGGAGATTGCAAAAGCTAAGAAGGGATCTGCAGAACCTAACCGTAAGAAGGTTGCTGAGGTTACATGGGATCAGATTAAGACAATTGCTGAAGATAAGATGCCTGATTTGAATTGCTTCACAATCGAGTCTGCTATGACTATGATTGCTGGAACTGCGAGAAGTATGGGTATCACTGTTAAAGGAGAATTCCCTGGTAAATAATTAAAAAACTTCAATTAAGATGAGTAAACTGACAAAAAATCAAAAATTGGTTGCCGACAAGATTGAAGCAGGGAAGGCTTACTCTTTGGATGAGGCAGTTAAATTGGTGAAAGAGATTACATTCACTAAATTTGATGCGTCTTTCGATATCGACATCCGCTTGGGTGTTGACCCTCGTAAGGCAAATCAGATGGTTCGTGGTGTTGTTTCTCTTCCAAACGGAACAGGTAAGGAAACTCGTGTTCTCTGTTTGTGTACACCAGATATGGTAACTGCAGCACAGGAGGCTGGTGCTGACTACGTAGGTCTTGATGAGTATATCGATAAGATCAAGGGTGGTTGGACTGATATTGATGTTATCATCACAATGCCTTCTTGCATGGGTAAGATTGGTGCGCTTGGACGCGTTCTCGGTCCTCGCGGATTGATGCCTAACCCAAAGAGTGGTACTGTTACAATGGATGTCGCAAAAGCTATTCGCGAAGTAAAGCAGGGTAAGATTGACTTTAAGGTTGACAAGACTGGTATTGTTCACGCTTCAATCGGTAAGGTGTCTTTCGCACCTGAGAAGATGGCTGAGAATGCTAAGGAATTTATCAACACTATCATTAAGTTGAAGCCTGCTACTGCGAAGGGTACATACATCAAGAGCATTTATCTTTCAAGTACAATGAGTATGGGTGTCAAGGTTGACCCTAAGTCTGTTGAATAATTTTAAATACGGATTGAATCATGAAGAAAGAAGATAAAAGCTTATTGATAGATAGTCTCGTTGAGACACTGAACGCATACCCACATTTCTATCTCGTTGACATGACAGCTTTGAATTCAGCTGCTACAAGCGAGTTGAGACGTGAGTGCTTTAAGCAGGATGTTAAGCTCCAGGTTGTAAAGAACACTTTGTTCGGTAAGGCTTTGGAGAAGATCGAGGGTGATTTCTCTGCTCTTGACGTTTGCTTGAAGGGAACAACAGGTGTGATGTTCTGCAACACTGCGAATGTACCAGCTAAGTTGATTAAGTCTTTTGGTAAGACTCACAACAATATGCCTGCTCTTAAGGCTGCTTATGCAGAAGAGAGCTTCTATGTTGGAGAGAATCAGCTTGACGCACTCTGTTCAATCAAGAGCAAGAACGAACTCATTGCAGAGGTTGTTTCAATGCTCGAAAGTCCAATTCAGGGAGTACTTTCTGCTTTGGATGGTGGAACTACAATCCACGGACTTTTGGATGCAATCGAAGAGAAGAATGCTTAATTCTACTGCTTGTTAACATCCAGATAAATATAATTAAGAAAAATTAAACAAATAATAACAATTAAAAAATTTTAAGACGATGGCAGATATTAAAGCTATTGCTGAAGAATTGGTAAATTTGACAGTAAAGGAAGTAAGTGAACTTAAGGCTGTCCTCAAGGATGAGTATGGAATCGAGCCTGCTGCTGCAGCTGTTGCTGTTGCTGCTGCTCCTGCTGGCGAAGCTGCTGCTGCAGAAGAGAAGACATCTTTCGATGTAGTTCTCAAGAGCGCTGGCGCTGCTAAGCTTCAGGTTGTTAAGGCTGTTAAGGAATCTTGCGGTCTCGGACTTAAGGAGGCTAAGGATATCGTAGACGCTGCTCCTGCAACAGTTAAGGAAGGCGTAGACAAGGCTACTGCTGAGGCATTGAAGGCTGCTCTCGAGGCTGCTGGTGCTGAGGTTGAAGTTAAGTAATTTTAATCCTTAGATAGTTATGGTTAAGAATCCTCTGGTAGAGGGTTCTTAACCTTTTTGTGTATATATTCAAGTAAATCTACAAAATCATAGAGATGTCTAAAATTATAAACAATCGAGTGAACTTTGCATCTGTGAAGAATCCGATGCCTTATCCGGATTTCTTGGAGGTGCAATTGAAGTCTTTCCGCGATTTTTTGCAGTTGGATACTCCACCAGAGAAGCGTAAGAACGATGGACTCTACAAGGTGTTTTCTGAGAACTTCCCTATAGCGGATACTAGAAACAACTTTGTACTTGAGTTCTTGGATTATTACATTGATGCTCCTCGTTATACTGTGGAGGAGTGCTTGGAGCGCGGACTTACATATAGTGTGCCTTTGAAGGCGAAGTTGAAATTGTATTGTTCTGATCCAGATCATGAGGATTTTGACACTGTTATTCAGGATGTGTTCTTAGGACCAATTCCTTACATGACAGATAACGGTACTTTCATTATCAATGGTGCTGAGCGTGTTGTTGTGTCTCAGTTGCACCGTTCGCCAGGCGTGTTCTTCGGCTCAAACACTCACTCTAATGGTACTCAGTTGTTCTCTGCGCGTATCATTCCGTTCAAGGGTTCATGGATTGAGTTTGCTACAGACATCAATAATGTAATGTACGCTTACATTGACCGTAAGAAGAAGCTTCCGGTAACTACTTTGTTGCGTGCAATTGGTTTTGAAACAGATAAGGACATTCTTCGCATTTTTGATTTGGCTGAAGAGGTTAAGGCTACTAAGACTAACTTGAAGAAAGTAATTGGTCGTAAGTTGGCTGCTCGTGTTCTTAGATCTTGGAATGAAGATTTTGTAGATGAAGATACAGGTGAAGTTGTTTCTATTGAGAGAAATGTCGTAATCATCGACCGTGAGACAATTCTCGAAGAGGAGCATATAGAAAAAATCCTTGAATCTGGCGTTGAGAATATTCTCGTGCACAGAGAAGGTATGAATTCGTCTGACTACTCTATTATTTTCAATACTTTACAGAAGGACCCAAGCAACTCTGAAAAAGAGGCGGTTGTTTATATCTATCGCCAGTTGAGAACTGCAGACCCTGCTGATGAGGCAAGTGCTCGTGAAGTTATCAACAATTTGTTCTTCTCAGAGAAGCGTTATGACTTGGGTGATGTCGGACGCTATAGAATTAATAAGAAGCTTAACCTCAACACAGACCCAGACGTAAGAGTTCTTACTAAGGAAGATATTATTGAGATCATCAAGTATCTTGTGGAACTTGCAAACTCTAAGGCTGTTGTTGATGATATCGACCACTTGAGCAACCGTCGTGTGCGCACTGTGGGCGAGCAGTTGTCAAACCAGTTTGCTGTTGGTTTGGCACGTATGAGCAGAACTATCCGTGAGCGCATGAACGTGCGTGACAACGAGGTGTTCACTCCAACAGATTTGATTAACGCAAAGACTGTTTCTTCTGTTATCAATTCGTTCTTTGGTACTAATGCGCTTTCACAGTTCATGGACCAGACAAACCCATTGGCAGAAGTAACACACAAGCGCCGTCTCTCAGCTCTCGGTCCTGGTGGTCTCTCTCGTGAGCGTGCTGGATTCGAGGTTCGTGACGTACACTATACTCACTATGGCCGCTTGTGTCCAATTGAGTCACCGGAAGGTCCAAACATCGGTTTGATTTCTTCTCTTTGCGTTTATGCTAAGATTAATAATCTCGGATTTATCGAGACTCCATATCGCAAGGTAACTGACAGTGTCGTTGATATTAACAATGACAATGCAGTATATCTCTCTGCAGAGGAAGAAGAAGGCAAGATCATCGGTCAGGGTAACGCTCCGCTTACTGACGAGGGTAACTTTATCCGTAAGGTCGTTAAGTGCCGTCAGGATGCTGACTATCCTGTAGTTCCGCCTTCACAGGTTGACTATGTTGACGTAGCTCCTCAGCAGATTGCATCTATTGCTGCCGCTCTCATTCCGTTCCTTGAGCACGATGACGCTCACCGTGCGCTGATGGGATCGAACATGATGAGACAGGCTGTTCCATTGTTGCGTACAGAGGCTCCTATCGTAGGTACTGGTATTGAAAAGCAGGTCTGCGAGGATTCACGTACAATGATAACAGCCGAAGGTACAGGTGTTGTTGAATATGTTGATGCAACAACTATCCGTGTTCTTTATGACAGAACTGAGGATGAGGAATTTGTTAGCTTCGAACCAGCTTTGAAGGAGTACAAGATCCCTAAGTTCCGTCGTACTAACCAGAACATGACTATCGACCTTCGTCCAATCTGCGAACGTGGACAGCAGGTTAAGAAGGGCGACATCCTTACTGAGGGTTATGCTACAGCAGACGGTGAGTTGGCTCTTGGTCGCAACTTGCTCGTTGCTTACATGCCTTGGAAGGGTTACAACTATGAGGACGCTATCGTTCTTAACGAACGCGTAGTACGCGAAGACCTCCTCACATCTGTACATGTTGACGAGTACTCTCTTGAAGTTCGTGAAACTAAACGTGGTGTTGAGGAACTTACATCTGATATCCCTAACGTGAGCGAAGAGGCTACTAAGGACTTGGATGAAAATGGTATCGTTCGTGTTGGTGCTCGTATCGAACCAGGCGACATCCTCATCGGTAAGATTACTCCTAAGGGCGAGTCAGACCCTTCACCAGAAGAAAAGTTGCTTCGTGCAATCTTCGGTGACAAGGCTGGTGACGTTAAAGATGCATCACTCAAGGCAACTCCATCACTTAGCGGTGTTGTTATTGACAAGAAGTTGTTCTCTAAGGCTATCAAGACTCGTGCTTCAAAGAATCAGGATAAGTTGCTCCTCCCTAAGATTGACGCTGAGTTTGAAGATAAGGTTGGCGATTTGCGCGCAATCCTCATTGACAAGCTTCTCACTCTTACAAAGGGCAAGTTGTCTCAGGGCGTGAAGGATTATATTGGTGCTGACGTTATTCCTGTTGGTGCTAAGTTTATCGCTGGAGCTCTTGAGAATATAGATTATGCCGCTGTACAGCTTAATAACTGGACAGACGACGAGCATACAAACGAACTTATTCGTGACCTCGTAATTAACTACCTCAAGCAGTACAAGCTTCTTGATGCAGAACTCAAGCGTAAGAAGTTCGCTATCACTATCGGTGACGAGCTTCCATCAGGAATTATCCAGATGGCTAAGGTTTATATCGCTAAGAAGCGTAAGATTGGTGTGGGTGACAAGATGGCGGGACGCCACGGTAACAAGGGTATCGTGTCAAAGATCGTGCGCCAGGAAGATATGCCGTTCCTTGAGGATGGTACTCCTGTCGACATCGTTCTCAACCCGCTCGGTGTGCCTTCTCGAATGAACATCGGTCAGATTTTCGAAACTGTACTCGGTGCTGCTGGTAAGAAACTCGGCGTGAAGTTTGCTACTCCTATTTTCGATGGTGCTCATCTCGAGGACCTCTGCGAATGGACAGACAAGGCAGGACTTCCACGTTATGGACGTACTTACCTCTACAACGGTGAAACCGGTCTTAAGTTCGACCAGCCTGCAACAGTGGGTGTGACTTACATGCTTAAGCTCGGCCACATGGTTGAAGACAAGATGCACGCTCGTTCTATCGGTCCTTACTCTCTCATCACTCAGCAGCCTCTCGGAGGTAAAGCTCAGTTTGGTGGACAGCGTTTCGGAGAGATGGAAGTTTGGGCGCTCGAAGCATTCGGCGCATCTCACGTTCTTCAGGAAATCCTTACTATCAAGTCAGACGATGTTGTCGGCCGCTCTAAGGCTTATGAGGCTATCGTTAAGGGTGACTCAATGCCAACACCAGGTATCCCAGAGTCTCTCAACGTGCTTCTCCATGAGCTCCGCGGATTGGGACTTAGCATCTCTCTCGACTAATATAAGGAGAATTGATAGAACAGCAACGAAGTCCAAAGCAGGCTAATGCTTGGGGCGGACTTCTAAATCTTTCACCAATTATACACAAATAGAATAAAATGGCTTTTAAGAAAGATAATAAAATAAAGACAAATTTTACGAAGATTTCCATTGGTCTTGCTTCGCCTGAAGAGATTTTGGAAAATTCGTATGGTGAGGTGCTTAAACCAGAAACCATCAACTACCGTACATATAAGCCTGAGCGTGACGGTTTGTTCTGCGAGCGCATTTTCGGTCCAACTAAGGACTATGAATGTCATTGCGGTAAGTACAAGCGCATCCGTTATAAGGGAATCGTTTGTGACCGATGCGGTGTTGAGGTAACAGAGAAGAAGGTGCGCCGTGAGCGTGCCGGTCATATCGCACTTGTTGTGCCTGTTGCTCATATCTGGTATTTCCGTTCTTTGCCAAACAAAATAGGTTATTTGCTCGGTCTTCCAACAAAGAAGTTGGATTCAATCATCTACTATGAAAAGTATGTGATTATCCAGGCCGGTGTTGCTGATAATGGCGATAATATTCAGGATTTCGAATTGATTTCTGAGGATGAATACTACGACATTATAGACAATCTTCCTGCAGGCAACCAGCAGCTCGACGATTCAGACCCTAACAAGTTTATCGCTATGATGGGTGCTGAGGCTATCGAGAAGATGCTCCAGCGCGTAGATCTCGACAAATTGTCATATGAGCTTCGCGACCGTGCAAGCCAGGATACTTCTCAGCAGCGTAAGACTGAGGCTTTGAAGCGTCTTCAGGTAGTAGAGTCTTTCCGTGCTTCACGTGGAAAGAACAAGCCTGAGTGGATGATTATGCACAACGTGCCAGTAACTCCACCAGAGTTGCGTCCGTTGGTTCCGCTTGATGGTGGACGTTTTGCTACATCCGACCTCAACGACCTTTATCGCCGTGTTATCATCCGTAACAACCGTTTGAAGAGACTCATTGAGATCAAGGCTCCAGATGTGATCCTTCGCAATGAGAAGCGTATGCTCCAGGAGGCTGTTGATAGCTTGTTCGATAACTCACGTAAGAGCAGCGCGGTTAAGTCTGAGTCAAACCGTCCGTTGAAGTCTCTCTCTGACTCTTTGAAGGGTAAGCAGGGACGTTTCCGTCAGAACCTCCTCGGTAAGCGTGTCGACTATTCAGCACGTTCAGTTATCGTCGTTGGTCCTGAGCTTCAGATGGGCGAGTGTGGTCTTCCAAAGCTTATGGCTGCCGAACTCTACAAACCATTCATTATTCGCAAGCTCATCGAGCGCGGTATCGTTAAGACTGTTAAGTCAGCGAAGAAGATTGTTGACCGCCGCGACCCAGTTATTTGGGATATCCTCGAGTATGTGATGAAGGGTCATCCTGTATTGCTCAACCGTGCCCCTACACTTCACCGTCTCGGTATTCAGGCATTCCAGCCTAAGATGATTGAAGGTAAGGCTATTCAGTTGCACCCGCTTGCTTGTACTGCGTTCAACGCCGACTTCGACGGTGACCAGATGGCGGTTCACTTGCCACTCAGCAATGAGGCAATCCTTGAAGCTCAGCTTTTGATGCTTCAGTCACACAATATCCTCTCTCCTGCAAGTGGTGACCCTATCACTGTTCCTTCTCAGGATATGGTGCTCGGTCTCTACTACATCTCAAAGGTTCGTCCTGGTGCAAAGGGTGAGGGACTCACATTCTACGGACCAGAAGAAGCTATTATCGCTTACAACGAAGGCCGAGTAGAAGTTCACGCTCCAATCAAGTGCCTTGTTAAGGACTTGGATGAGAACGGAAACTTCATCGAACATATTGTTGAGACTACTGTGGGACGTATCATCATCAACGGCATCGTGCCTGATGAAGTTGGTTTCGTAAATGAGGTTATCGGTAAGAAGGCCCTTAAGAAGGTCATCACTAAGGTAATCAAGAATGTAGGTATGGCGCGTGCTTGCCACTTCCTCGACGGAATCAAGAACCTCGGTTACCGCATGGCTTACGAAGGTGGACTTTCATTCGTGCTTGACGATATCATCATTCCAGAGGAGAAGACTCAGATCGTTCAGGACGGTCATGATGCTGTAGAGCAGATTCAGCAGAACTACGCATTCGGTCTCATCACTGACAAGGACCGTTACCAGCAGGTTATCGATACTTGGACAAAGGTTAACGACAAGCTCAAGTCTACTCTCATGAAGCAGATGACTGAGGCAGACCAGGGATTCAATGCCGTGTTCATGATGCTCGACTCAGGTGCCCGTGGATCCGCAGACCAGATTGCACAGCTCGCAGGTATGCGTGGTTTGATGGCTAAGCCTCAGAAGGGTGGTTCAGACGGAGCAAACATCATCGAGAACCCGATCCTTTCTAACTTTAAGGAAGGTATGTCAGTGCTCGAGTACTTTATCTCTACTCACGGTGCTCGTAAGGGTCTTGCCGATACAGCCCTCAAGACTGCCGACGCAGGTTACCTCACTCGTCGTCTTGTCGATGTATCTCACGACGTTATTATTACAGAAGAAGACTGTGGCACTCTCCGCGGACTTGTTTGCACAGCGTTGAAGGATGGCGACCGTGTCGTTGCTTCTCTCGCAGAGCGTATCCTCGGACGTGTTTCAGTACATGATATAGTTAATCCTTCTACAGGCGAACTCATTGTGGCTTCTGGTGAAGAAATCACAGAGCGCGTTGCTTCAGAAATCGAGGCTTGTGGCATCGAAAGCGTAGAAATCCGTTCAGTACTCACTTGTGAGTCTAAGAAGGGTGTCTGCATGAAGTGCTACGGTCGCAACCTCGCTACTCAGCGCATGGTTCAGAAGGGTGAGGCTGTCGGTGTCATCGCTGCTCAGGCTATCGGTGAGCCAGGAACTCAGCTTACACTCCGTACGTTCCACGCCGGTGGTGTCGCTGGTAACGCAGCTGCTAACGCACAGATCGTGGCTAAGAACAAGTGCAAGCTTGAATTCGAAGAGCTCCGTACTGTTGATCGCCCTACAGAAGACAACCCTAACGCTAAGATCGTAGTTGGTCGATTGGCTGAACTCCGTTTCGTAGATATCAATACAGGCATCGCTCTCTCAAGCGTTAACGTACCTTATGGTTCTAACCTCTTCTTTGGCGATGGCGACATTGTTGAGAAGGATACTGTTATCGCTAACTGGGATCCGTTCAACGCCGTTATCGTTACAGAGTTCGCTGGACGCGTTCAGTTCGAAGGCGTTAAGGAAGGTGTCACATTCCGCGTTGAGCAGGACGATACAACAGGTCTCCGCGACTACATCGTAATCGAGTCAAAGGACAAGACAGTTGTTCCTACATGCCACATCATCAATGAGAATGGCGATATTCTTCGCACTTATAACTTCCCTATCAACGGACGTATCTCTGTTAAGGACGGCGACGATGTTGCAGTCGGAGATGTGCTTGTCAAGATGCCTCGCGTCGTGAGCAAGGCTGGTGACATCACCGGAGGTCTTCCACGTGTTACTGAGCTCTTCGAGGCTCGCAACCCTTCAAACCCTGCAGTCGTTGCTGAAATCGACGGTGAGGTTACAATGGGTAAGGTTAAGCGTGGTAACCGCGAAATCAGCCTCACTTCAAAGGTTGGCGACGTTCGCAAGTACCTCATTCCGCTCTCTAAGCAGATCCTCGTTCAGGAAAACGACTATGTTCGTGCCGGAACACCGCTCTCTGACGGTGCTATCACTCCTGCCGACATCCTCGCTATCAAGGGACCTACTGCTGTTCAGGAATATATCGTAAATCAGGTTCAGGACGTTTACCGTCTCCAGGGTGTGTCTATCAACGACAAGCACTTCGAGATTATCGTTCGCCAGATGATGCGTAAGGTTCAGATTGACGAGCCAGGCGACACTCGCTTCCTCGAAGGCGGTATTGTTGACAAACTTGAGTTTGCAGAAGAGAACGACCGCATCTGGGGCAAGAAGGTTGTTACCGACGCTGGCGACTCTGAGACAATGCAGGCTGGTATGATCGTTACAGCACGCAAGCTCCGCGACGAGAACTCAATGCTCAAGCGTCGTGACCTCAAGCTCGTTCAGGTTCGTGATGCTGTCCCTGCTACATCTACTCAGATTCTCCAGGGTATCACACGTGCTGCACTCGGAGCTTCAAGCTTCATGTCGGCTGCATCGTTCCAGGAGACAACAAAGGTGCTCAACGAGGCTGCAATCAGCGGCAAGAGCGATCCACTCGAGGGTATGAAGGAGAACGTTATCTGCGGTCACCTCATCCCTGCAGGTACTGGTCTTCGCGAGTTCGAGCGCATCGTTGTTGGTGCTAAGGACGAGGCGTACGAAATGCGTCGCAAGCAGTTCAACCCTGCTGAGGCATTCGCTTCATTCGACTAATGAAATCCACGCCTTAGGGCGTAAATGATAAAGTTAGCGGCAAGATTCCAATAGGAGTCTTGCCGCTTTTTGTTTCTATACGTTCCTGGTTCCAGAAGACCTTTTGTGCGAGGTGAACCTCTCTGATAGCAATAGCACCCTCGTCTGCTTGGTTGCAACAATCTTTTGCCGTGAATTTTATTTCGTTCGAAAAAGGGAGAATGCATAAAAAAATGTGTAAATTCGCAAATATAATAATTCTATCGGGATGAATATCAAGGAAAGAATAATGGCCTTGCTGAGCGAAATAGGCAAGGGCCTCTACGAGAAGGACACGGAACTGCGATTGGGCATTCTTGCGGCTTTGGCAGGCGAGAGTATTATTTTGCTTGGTCCTCCAGGCACAGCGAAGAGTATGGTGGCACGTCGCTTGAAGAATGCCTTCAAGGGCGCTTCTTCTTTCGAATATCTGATGTCGAGGTTTTCCACTCCTGACGATATCTTTGGACCAGTAAGCATAAGCAAGTTGAAGGTGAGCGATGCGTACGAACGTGTTGTCGATGGATATATGCCTACAGCCGATGTCGTCTTCCTTGATGAAATTTGGAAGGCTGGTCCTGCAATCCAGAACACGTTGCTCACTGCTCTTAACGAAAAGGTATTTCGTAATGGCGACAAGGAGATGAAACTCCCCCTGAAACTATTGATTGCTGCCAGCAACGAACTTCCTGCAGAGGGCGAGGGCTTAGAGGCTTTGTGGGACAGATTTCTTGTTCGCTGCGTGTCCTCTCCAGTAAAGGACGATACGGCTTTCCTTTCTATGATATTGGATGGCGAGGAAAGGGATTTGCCTGGTAGTTTGGAGGAACTGAAGATTACTCCAGAGGAGTATGCTCAATGGCAACGTGCTATAGGCGATATTGATGTTGATGAAAGCGTAAGGTCAAGCATTCTTTATATACGCAACAATTTGAAGCGTATAAAGGACAAGCTTGGCGAGTCGGTTTATAGCATTTATGTCAGCGACCGCAGATGGAAGAAAGCCGTGAAACTTCTGAAGACATCCGCATTCATACATAACCGCCCTGCTACCAATCCTACCGACATAGCTGTTCTTTCCTATTGTCTGTGGAACGACCCTGTCGAGCATGATGTTGTGAGGGAGGTGGTAGCAAAGTCGATTTTTGCCGCAGTGGAGGAACGCCATGCCGAACTGCGTAAGCGTGTGGAGAAGAATCTTCGTCTTAAAAGGGCTTCTATGGCCATGCGTGAGGCTCGAGCTACTGCGCGCCCTGAAGATGCCAATCTCATTCTGTTCGATGATTTCTACTATAGGTTGAGCACTTACAATACTGGCAATACATACATTTTCGCGCCTGATTTCCACCGTCTTCCTGCCTATTCGACACGCAGATCTGTTTCTGGACGTCTGTACAAGGATCAGAGGGAGGAGGTGAAGGAGCGCATACGTACATTTGATCAGTCTGCGGCTTTAAACGACGGGCGTGTGGTTAATCTTGCTCGCGATAATGAGTATCTTTATGTTAATGGGGTGCGTTGTGAACTTGAACGCTATTCTGCACGTGAGATGTTAGCGCGTCAAAGCGCTGCGACAACTCCTCCAGGACTGGACGATTATGATTTTGAGGGGGAAGTGGAGGCTATAGCAGCTTTGCTTCGCCA
>JAEIGA010011810.1_pt1 | contig 13243 bp, 9 predicted proteins | sample 9270691 | NCBI WGS metagenome assembly JAEIGA01 (sample SAMN17057246, study PRJNA624740) | gut metagenome | biome: biome; isolation source: fecal sample | host: Bos grunniens | place: China: Xizang | collected 2019 | reverse complement strand
GTTATTAGCCAGGGAAATGTAATAAAACAAGGTCGCCAATGAGCCCAAGGCAGCAATAACATAGGTGTAGGCCGCCCATTTCAAGGCGTCTTTTGCCATCGCACGGGTCTCCCCTTCTGCCACATCGGCATATTCCAACCACATAACGGCGCGAGAAGAGGCGTCGATTTCCACCGGAAGCGTCACAATGGAAAAGAGCGTCGTAAAGGCAAACAAAACGATTCCCGCCCACAACACGGCCGGGAATGTATTCACCATCAACACACCGGCCAACAAGACCCATTGCACGATGCTGCTGGAAAAGGACACCACCGGCACCAACGCCGAACGCATACGAAGGGGCGCATATCCTTGTGCGTGTTGAATGGCATGACCACACTCATGAGCCGCAATGGCTGCCGCCGCAATCGAGTTGGAATGATATACTCCCTCACTCAGGTTTACCGTCATATCCTTCGGATTGAAATGGTCGGTCAAACGTCCGCCTATGCAAGTCACTTCCACACCCTCTACACCGCAATCTTTCAACATCTTACGCGCTACATCCGCCCCGGTCAAACCAGCGCGGTTGGGCACTTTGGAGTACTTGTCAAATTTCGCATTCAAGGTGGCTTGCACCAAATAACTGGCAAGCATCACCAAGATCATTATCAACCAAATATTCATAGAATCATCTTTAATCGTTCACAAATTTAGCATTATTTTTCAATAATTAGGGAGAATTTACTATTTTTGCCTTACTGATAATTTTTGAAAAAATGGAAAAAACATTTCTTGACACTGTAAATGCCTGGCTCAATGGCAATTTTGATGCCCAAACCAAAGATGAAATCCGTAAAATGCAAGCCGAAGATCCTGTAGGATTGGAAGATGCATTCTACCGCAACCTTGAATTCGGTACGGGCGGACTTCGCGGAATCATGGGCGTAGGCACCAACCGAATGAACAAATACACGGTAGGTATGGCCACACAAGGTCTTGCCAACTATATAAAGAAACAAGTAAAAGGAGACTCCATCAGCGTGTGCGTATCCTACGACAGCCGCAACAACAGCCAGGAGTTTGCCAAAATCACAGCCGACGTACTATCTGCCAACGGCTTGAATGTATATATTTTTGAATCCCTCCGTCCCACTCCCGAGCTCAGTTACTCCATCCGCAAGAAAGGAGCGACCGCCGGTGTTATGGTAACCGCATCTCACAACCCTAAAGAGTACAATGGCTACAAAGTATTCTGGGCAGATGGTGGACAGATTACCTCTCCCGTGGATAAAGACGTCGTAGCTGAAGTGGCTGCCATCACCGACCCCTCTATGGTTAAATTTACCGCAGATGAGGGAACAAAAGCCGGTTTCATTGAGCAAATGGGTGCCGAGATGGACGAATCCTACTTGAGCGACATTCTTTCATTGATGCTTTCACCCGAAGCCGTTAAGGCACAGCAGGACAAGATTAAATTTGTCTATACGCCTTTGCACGGAACCGGTGTTAAAATCGTCCCCATGGCCCTTCAGAAGATGGGTTTTGAGAACGTATATCATGTAGCAGAGCAAGATATCAACGATGGTAATTTCCCTACCGTTGATTCTCCCAATCCCGAAGAGCCCGGTGCTTTGAAGATGGCGATTGAAAAAGCCAATGAAGTGGGTGCCGACCTTGTGATGGCTTCCGACCCTGACGCAGACCGCGTAGGTATCGCTGTAAGAAACAATGAAGGTCAGATGGTTCTGTTCAACGGCAACCAGACCGCAGCGATGATGACCTACTACATTTTGAAACGCTGGAAAGAACTGGGCAAGCTCAATGGCAAACAATATATCGTGAAGACCATTGTTACCACGGAATTGTTGCGCGCCATCGCCAACTCATTTGGCGTAGAAGTATTCAATGTACTCACCGGATTCAAATATATCGCAGAGGTTATCAAAGCCAACGAGGGCAACAAAACCTTCATCTGCGGTGGTGAGGAAAGCTACGGCTTCAATGTGGGTGAATTCGTACGCGACAAGGATGCTCCGGTAGCTTGCTGTATCATTGCAGAATGTGCTTGCTGGGCTGCCGAGCAAGGTATGACGCTTTACCAATTGATGGATCAGATTTATCAGGAGTACGGCATCTACCGCGAAGGCCTGGTATCTTTGGTACGCAAAGGAAAATCCGGTGTAGAAGAGATTGCCGGCATCATGGCCGATTTCCGCCAGAATCCTCCCAAAGACTTGGCCGGCTCCCCTGTTATCAAAGTAATTGACTACAACGAGCCCGAAAAGACCGGTCTTCCCAAGAGCAATGTACTTCAGTTCTTCAGCGAGGCTGGTGACGTCGTTTCCGTACGTCCTTCCGGCACCGAGCCCAAAATCAAATTCTATTTTGGTGCCCACGGTGAAGATGCTGTCGCTAAAATTGACACACTCAAAGCACAGTTTGCTCGATAGGCTCCGCTTGTCTGCGAACACAGCACAGATTAAATGTTGACACCCAAGACATTTAACAATCCGTTCAGATACGCTCCGCATCCTTATATAAAAGAGGCTGCGGAGTTTCTTATTTCGCAGATTCAGGAAAATGCCGAATGGGACTCCGTTTTGAGCGAAGGCAAGATGTTGGGAGTGCTATGGGTGGAAAAATCACCGACAGCAGACAAAAACGGAGAAGACAGTCAGACACAACTGCTATATGGTTTTTCCGGATTGGTTGGCGGGAAAGCTCATTTGCCGGGATTCGTTCCTCCCATTTTTGATTTAACGGACCCACAGGGCTATTTCAAACAGGAGGAAGCACAGATTGTCCGTCTCAACAAGCTGATTAAAGAAAGCACGGACGCCCAGGCAATCGCGCAACTTAAGCAAGAGAGAAAAGCGCGTTCCATCGCCCTGCAAGAGTGGATTTTCCAGCAATACAAGGTGCTGAATGCACGGGGCGAACGGTCGAGCATTGCGGAGATTTTTGCCGACAAGGGGTTGGTTCCTCCCGGAGGGACAGGAGATTGTGCACTACCCAAACTCCTACAATATGCCTACCTCAACGACATGAAACCCCTCGCATGCGGAGAATTTTGGTACGGAGCCTCTCCCACACAAGAGCCACGCATACAAGGACATTTCTACCCATCTTGCACCGGGAAATGTGGTCCCTTGCTTGAATTTATGCTGCAAGGTTTGGAATTGGAACACGAACTGGAAAAGCACGAATACCGGATTTGCTACCAGGACGAATGGTTAATCGTTGCTGACAAACCCTCCGGCATGCTGTCCGTCCCCGGAAAAACCGGACAAGAATCATTGCAGGAGCGTATGGAAAAGCAGTTTACACAAACGCTCTATGCCTGTCATCGTTTGGATATGGATACACGTGGTCTGATTGTTTTCGCCAAAGACATTCTGACGCAGAAAGCCATTCAAAGACAATTCGAAAACCGACAGACAAAAAAAAGTTATTTAGCGACTTTGATTGCGGGAGCCCCGATAAAAAGCCAAGGTGAAATCAACCTCCCGATTATGCCGGATTATTACGAAAGACCTCGTCAAAAAGTTGATTTTGAGCAAGGAAAAAGCGCACAGACTCTCTACGAAGTGCTGGAAACTACGCCCGAAGGAGAATGTCTGGTGCGTTTGACTCCCCTGACGGGTCGCACCCACCAACTACGCGTGCATTGTGCTCACCCTCAAGGACTTGGCCGTCCTATTAAAGGTGATTTTCTTTATGGCGGCGTACAAAGCAAGCCCGAATTTTGCGAACATCCCACCCTCCAACTGACGGCGGATTATCTCGCATTTGAGCATCCCGCCACCCACGAAAAAATTGAATTTAAATTATAAGATTATGAAAAGATTGATTTGCGTATTGAGTCTGACTCTTATCGCCATCAGCGCTTGGGCCGACTATCCCTCTCGAATCTTTATTGATGAACAAGACAGACACGTTCAAGGCATTGCCTATGACAATGTCAAAAATCACTTGTTCCTATCATTTACCACCAGTTTTGTCATAGCCAACCACGAGGGCGAAATCATCGGCAGCGTGGATAAGATTCACGGTCATCTGGGCGCCATGACTTTTGACAAGGAGAATCGAAAAGTCTATGCCTCTTTGGAAGAAAAAAATGACGCCATCGGTCGTTCCATCTCAAAAGGATTGGGGGCGAGTTTTTACACAGAATCGAACTTCTATATTGTTGAATTTGACGTAGATGCCATCAAAGGACGCAATGTTCCTTTCGAGAAAGTTGCCAAGAAAATCAAGGTCGATGAGGTCTTGAAAGATTATCAAGACTCCGTGCAAGTGGATGGGAAATGGTTGAAACACCGTTTTGGTTGTTCGGGCATGGATGGTATGTGCGTCGCTCCCGAATTCGGAAAAGTGGGTGGCAAAAACTATTTATATGTAGCCTACGGTATTTACTCTGACACCTTGCGCCACGACAACGATTATCAGGTCATCCTTCGCTATCAATTAAAAGACATACGAAAAGGGCTTGCCAAAAATCCCGAGCGTTATTTTGTGATGACGGGCAACACCGATTGGGGCGTTCAGAATATGGCCTACGACAGCGAGAATCACCAAATACTCCTATGCGTATATCACGGCTGGAAATCCCAATATCCCAATTACGACGTATTCTCTATCGATATGCATGAAAAGCCCTTCAAGGCACATTTGGAGCGCGTTCCCTATATCAAAGGCAAACAAAAACAAATGTCTGTCAAAAAGGCTTGGTTCTTCAAGCATGGCAGCACCGGTATATGCCAGGTGGAGAAAAATTTGTGGTATATCGCCATCAGCGCCCGCGTTATCGACCCTCAAACGGGTAAAAAACGCTATTCGAGCGATAATATTCTATACCGATGGACCGGAGAGGAAACTCCTTTCGTTGAAGTCGGACAAAAATAGAAATCCGCCTCTCTAAAGCTTCAAATCAGACAAAGTAGCGACAGGAAGCCCTTCTGCATTTGTGTGGGAGGGCTTTCCTATACCCAACACTATACAAGGGCATAAGGGTAACTGAAGAAACTGTTGAATCTGTTGCAACAAAGAGGGAGAAAAAGAAGTATACAAGCGGAGCGCCAATCCCATTTCCAGGGCCTTCAATTTCATATTTTGCACACACATTCCGAGTTGAAGCATATCCACAGAAGCGTGTTCAGAAGCCGGACACAAGAGAATATAGGAGGGCGCCATTTGTCCGGACAGCACAGCGGATTCGCTTGATCCGGACAGCGCAGTCCGCATCAAATTCAACTCCCCTTCTTCCCACACGAGGCGAAAGCGCAGCGTTCCGTTGGCTGCCCCCGACGCGGAGCGGGTATTGACCGACACAAGGGTATCCAATTGACGAGGATGAATCTTATACTGGTTATCAAATTCAAACTCCTGTATATCCTTAACGAGCAAATTATCCAAAGAAGCTTTCGGGGAAACTTTTTGAGTCTCTTTTCTTCCGAATACTTCCTCGTAGCGTTTCTCTAAATAATTATCCGCCATTTTAGCTATCCTTTTAATTATAGAATCATTGCACGACGCAAAAATAGCACAAATTTACCTTTCAATAAAGAGATATTTTTGTTAAATTTGTAGGATTTACAATTGAAACATCAAAGGACTTTATGAAACATTACGATGTCATCATCATTGGAGGCGGTATTACAGGAGCCGGATGTGCCCGAGATTGTGCGCTCCGAGGACTAAAAGTGCTGCTTTTGGAGCGATTTGACTTGACCAACGGAGCAACAGGACGAAACCACGGTCTGTTGCATAGTGGAGCACGCTACGCGGTTACAGATGCAGAGGCAGCCGCCGAGTGCATACGCGAAAACATGACCCTTCGCAAAATCGCCGCGCATTGCGTGGAAGAGACGGAAGGCCTTTTCATTACCCTGCCGGAAGACGATTTGAATTACCAAAAGAAATTCATAGAGTCCTGCCGCAATGCAGGAATCAACGCAGAGGCCATTGATCCCAAAGATGCCATCCGTATGGAGCCGTCCGTCAATCCCTCACTCATCGGGGCTGTCAAAGTACCGGATGGCGCTGTGGATCCGTTCAGATTGACCATCTACAATGCCTACGATGCCCAACTTCATGGTGCCGAAGTACTCACCTATCACGAAGTCACCTCCTTCATCAAAGATGACAGCGGCCGTATCGTCGGTGTCAAAGCCTTGAGCCATATTGACAAAAAAGAAAAAGAATTCTACGCTACGATTACGGTCAACGCCGGTGGCATTTGGGGTAGTCTGCTGGCTAAAAAAGCGGGCGCGACCGTCAATATGTTTCCTGCGAAAGGTGCGTTGCTGATTTTCGGACACCGTGTCAACAATGTGGTCATCAATCGTTGCCGTAAACCCGCAGACGCTGACATTTTGGTGCCGGGAGATACCATTTGTTTGATTGGAACAACGTCCACCCGCATTCCCATTGAAGAGTGCGACCACGTGCGTGTAACGCCTGAAGAAGCCGACCTGCTCTATAACGAAAGTATCAAATTGGCTCCCTCACTCGCCCAAACACGCATTTTGAGAGGATACGCAGGAGTACGTCCTTTGGTCGCTTCAGACGACGATCCGAGCGGTCGAAGCATCAGCCGAGGCATTGTTTGTCTGGACCACGAAACCCGTGACGGCATCCCCGGACTGATTACCATCACAGGAGGAAAATTGATGACCTACCGTCTGATGGCAGAAATGGCAACCGATATGGTGTGTCAAAAATTGGGAAATACGCAGAAATGTACGACGGCAACCACCCCGCTCGTAGGATCCGAATCCATCAAAGACAGCGCGAAAAAAGCGGACAGAAGCAGTCAGAAAGCAGCGTGGGGACGACACGGAAGCAACATTTCACAAATTGCTCACGACAATGCTTTTGATAACGCTTTGGCCTGTGAATGCGAAGTGGTGTCTGTGGGCGAAGTCAATTACAGTATTGATAAATTGGGCGCGAAAAACATCGTCAATGTACGCCGACGCACGCGTTTGGGCATGGGTACCTGTCAAGGCGAAGTTTGCGCCTGCCGCGCTGCCGGATTGATTGCCAAAGCCAATGGTTGCGCCGATAAAGCCAAGGAAGACCTTGCTTCTTTCTTGCAGGAACGCTGGAAAGGTATGTATCCTGTCACTTGGGGCAACACCGTACGCGAAGCTCAGTTTACATCCTATATCTACCAAGGATTGTGTGGAGTGGATGCTTACTATAAAAATAACCAGGATGAACATCCTGTATTGGAAAAGGAGAAATAGATATGAGATACGATACAATCATTATTGGCGGTGGATTGAGCGGACTGTGCTGCGGCATTGCTTTGGCTGAATCCGGTAAGAAATGCCTTATCATATCGCAAGGACAAAGCACCTTGAACTTTTCGAGCGGCAGTTTGGAATTTGCCGGAAACGACACAGAGACATCGTTTGAAACACTTCTCGCGCAACTCCCCGAGAATCATCCCTACCATAAAATAGGCGAACAGGCTCTCTTTATGCTTCGCGCGCAAGCCGCCGGACTCTTTGAAAGAGCCGGTATTGAAATGCACGCAGACATTCGTCACAATCATTGGCGCGTCACGCCTATGGGGTTATTAAAAGCCACTTGGATGAGCATGGACGAAATGGCACATTTCGAGGAAGAGAATCTGCCCAAAAAGGTATTGGTGGCCGGAATCAAAGGATTTTTGGACTTTAATGTAGATTTCGTCGCGTCCGGATTGGCCTCCAAGGGAATTCAAGCCCGTTCCTGCGAAGTGAGCGTGGCAGAAATCGAGCAATTGCGTGAAAATGCCAGCGAATTCCGCTCAGCGAATTTAGCCAGGGTTTTGGAGGGATATGCCATTGACCGTCTGGCTGAAGCCATCAACGCACAACTCAAAGACGAAGAATACATTTTACTTCCAGCCATTTTCGGATTGGAAAACGCCACCCCTGCCTACCGCATTTTAAGCAAATTGGACAGACCGGCTGCTTTTGTACCGACCATGTCCCCTTCCGTTCCGGGTATCCGCTTGCAGCAACTCTTAAAAAAACGCTTCCAAGCACTCGGCGGCACATTCATCAGTGGCGACAGCGTGATTTCAGCCGAAGTCCAGAACGGCAAAGTGATGAGTGTCACCTCAGAAAGACACAGCGACAGCAAATTCAGTGCAGATAAATTCATTTTTGCCTGTGGAAGTTTCTTCAGCACCGGACTCCGAGCCAGCAAAGAACGTATTTACGAACCCATAGCCAATTTGGATATGGAATATAAGGGCGAACATGGAGATTGGTTTAATCCCAACATTTATGGCGAGCAGCCCTATATGAGCTTTGGCGTCAAGACCGACAATCAATTCCACGTCTATTTGAAAGATGAAGTATTGAAAAACGCCTATGCCACAGGTCAAATGTTAGCGGGCAATTCTCCCTTGAAAACCCCTTGCATGGGCGGAATCAGTGCCATCAGCGGGCTTCATGTAGCCAACCTAATCATTAATGAGCAAGAAGATGAAAGACAATAGTTTCCAGGAATGTATCAAATGTACGGTCTGCACGGCATATTGCCCGATGGCCGCTGTCAACCCTTGCTATATAGGTCCCAAACAAGCAGGTCCTGACGGGGAAAGATACCGTCTCAAAGACAAAAAATTCTACGATTATGCCTTGAAATACTGCCTCAACTGCAAACGCTGCGAGGTAGCTTGTCCTTCCGGCGTTAAAATTGGAGATATTATCGCACGCGCCAAATTGGCCTCGGGCGAATGCAAACCGGGACTTCGCGAAATGATTTTGGCCAACACCGACATCATGGGTAGTCTGGCAGTTCCCTTCTCTCCCATCATCAACCCTGTCTTGAAATGGGATATTTCCAAGAAAATGATGGACGGAGTGCTGGGTATTGACCACCACCGCGAATTCCCCACTTACGCAAAAGAAACATTTGAAAGCTGGTACAAGCGCAAGGCTGCCAAGACACAAAAGAAATTTGACAAAAAGATATACTATTTCCACGGTTGCTATGCCAACTACAACTATCCCAAGCTATCGCAAGACCTGATAAAGGTACTTAATGCTTGTGGATACGGCGTTCAACTGTTGGACAAAGAGAAATGCTGTGGTGTTGCCTTGATTTCCAACGGTATGCAAAAACAGGCTACCCGTCAAGCCAAAACCAACCTCCGCTCCATTCGCAAAGCCGGCAGCGTGGTACTGACGACCAGTTCCACCTGCACCATGACGATGCGAGATGAATATCCTCACATCTTGGGACTTGACAACAGCGACGTGCGTGACAAGATCCAGATGGCCCTGAAATTCATCTTTGAAAAGGTGGATGCGGGTGAAATCAAATTGGCCTTCAAGAAAGACTATCAAAAGAAAATTGCCTACCATACGGCCTGCCACATGGAGAGATTGGGCTGGTGGATTTATTCGACCCAACTTCTCAAGATGATTCCCGGAGTTCAATTGGAGATTTTGGAAAGTTCCTGCTGCGGTATTGCCGGCACTTTCGGTTTCAAAAAAGAAAATTACGAATTCTCGCAAAGCATTGGCAGCAAACTCTTTGACAACATTCGCTACGCCAATCCCGACTATGTTGCCACGGAATGTGAGACCTGCAAATGGCAGATTGAAATGTCCACCGGATTCCAGGTTATGAATCCCATCTGTATTTTGGCGGATGCCCTGGACGTGGAAGAAACCCAACGCCTGAATCAAATACGCTAACCCCTTTTAGACAGATAAAACTATGGCTCGTTTTTTTGACCCTCCCCAGCCCAAGCCCCAATTGCCTGAAGAGAAGATTGATAAAGAATATAAATCCATGAGAATCAAGGTATTCATCGGCGCCTTTTTAGGATATGCCGGTTATTATCTGGTTCGTAAAAACCTTTCTTTGGCAGGGCCTGATATGATTGAAGAAGGCCTCTTGGACAAAGCCGGACTCGGTATTGCCATGTCGGCGGTATCCATTGCTTACGCTTTCAGCAAATTTATCATGGGTAGTATTTCCGACCGTTCGGACGCCCGTAAATTCCTCTGCGTGGGCCTTGTGTTGTCTGCCTTGGCTATGATTTGTACCGGCTTGCTTCCTTTTGGTAGTAATATAGCCCTCAATGTCAGTCTGATTTTCGCGTTGATGGCCGTTATCGGTTGGCTCTCCGGTATGGGGTGGCCTCCTTGCGGACGCATCATGGCGCATTGGTTCTCGCCCAACGAACGCAGTTTCAAAATGTCCGTATGGAACACTTCACACACCATCGGCAGCGGTTCCTTGGGACTTTTAGCCAGTTGGGGTGTCGTGGTATTTGGCAGCATGGGTATTGCCCAGACCTGGCGTGCCGATTTCATTGTTCCCGCCGCCGCAGCCATCCTCATTGCCCTATTCTGCTGGTGGGCTTTGCGTGATACGCCCGAATCATGCGGACTCCCCTCTGTCAATGATTGGAGAAAGGATTATTCCGGCGTTAAGACCAAAGGACAAGCCGGCGAAAAACTTCCCTTTAAGGTCCTTTTCGTAGATTATGTCTTGAAAAATAAATTGCTTTGGGTGGTCGCTTTCAGCAATGTCATGGTATATATGGTCCGCTACGGAATTGGCGATTGGGCGCCTACCTACCTGCAAGAGTGCGGCATTATGGATAAAGCTGAAAGTAAATTGGCCTTCTCCATTCATAACTATGTAGGTGCCATCGGTACCATTGCCTGCGGTTGGGCTTCCTCCAAATTCTTCAAAGGACGTTGCGCTCCGATGAACGTATTTTGTATGATGGCGGTCTTTGTCGGCGTTCTTTTATATTGGCAAGCCGGTAATATCGCTGGCGCATTGGCTCCTGATTCTGCCAGTGCCATTACCCTCACCAAGACTTTGATTTATGCTGCGCTGATTCTGATTGGATTCTTCATTTACGGACCTGTGGCCCTCATCGGCATTCAAGCTCTCAACCTGGTTCCTAAAAATGCGGCTGGAACGGCTGCCGGTTTCGTGGGACTTTTCGGTTACTTATTTGGAGACTCATTGCTGTCCAAAATTTTCGTAGGAGGCGTGGTGGAATCCACCAACTGGGACACAGCCAACCTGGTATTTGTCATTGGCGCCATTGTGGGCGTGGTTCTCTGTGCGCTTATGTGGAAGAGTGAGAAGAAACTGGCATAATGACGGCTTTTGAAGATTTTATTCTCCAACACCAAGATGAGGATATCAACCAACTGCTATTAAGGAAAGAAAAGTATGCTGGTATAGATATCACATTGGCTGTCAATACGATACTGACAAGAAAAAAACTAAAGGACAAAGTACCGAGCTTTTATCGGTATGCCTCTTTGGTCTATCCCACCCGTCTGTCCGGTGAACAATGTTCCAGCGAAAACACCGCTCTGTATAAAGCGCAAATTGCCGCCTCCAAAGTCCCCCATTTTCGTCTGGCAGATTTAAGTGGAGGATTGGGAGTGGACTGCTGGGCATTTGCACAAGAAGGCGAAGAAATCTTGCATAACGAAAGAAATCGAGCACTTTCCGAAGCCGTCCAAGCAAACTTCAAGACATTAGGCATTGATAATTGCCGTTTTAGCTGCAAGACAGTTATTGGCTCCGAAAAGAAGCTTGATATGGGCGACAATGAGGCCTGTATCGCCGAAATTCTCGCTGATTTTCAAGCAGATATACTATTTTTAGACCCGGCGCGACGAGATACTCAAGGCGGTAAAGTTTTCCGATTGGAAGATTGTTCTCCCAATGTCTTGGCCCTCAAAGATGAGTTATTCCAACACGCGCGCTATCTCTTTCTTAAACTCTCCCCCATGGCTGACATTCACGCCATCTGCGAATCATTAGGCCCTCAATGTCAGGAGGTTTATGTCATTGGAAGTCAGAATGAATGTAAAGAACTGCTAATCTGGCTGGATAGAGAACATACAGGAGAATACCGGATCACCGTTCGGGAGTCGGAAAATGAATTTTGTTTCAGCCCCGAAGAAGAAAAAGCCGCTACAATACTAAAAGCCAAGGACTTAAAAGAAATCAAAGAAGCCGAATGTCTGTTTGAACCCAGCAAGGCGGTGCTAAAAAGCGGTGCCTTCAAATTGTTGTGTCAGCGTTTTGGCCTGAAAAAGTTAGCGGACAGCACCCATATTTATATAGGAAAGACCGAAGAGATTCCCCTTTCGCTTGGAAAATGCCATCGAATTGAACTATGTTTGCCTTTCGGCTCGCGCACCATCAAGGAAATCGGAAAAGAATATCCCTCTGCCGACGTAAGTGCTCGCAATCTTCCCTTAAGCAGCGATGAACTGAAAAAACGCCTGGGTGGAAGAAAAACAAAAGGAAAAGGTGGAGAGGGAAAACATATCTTTGCCTTGGCCTGTGAAAGCGCGTGCGGCGAAAAAGAAAACCTGCTCTTTGTCACTCAAACATTTCGTCGCGGAAATTCACCAGATAAAGTTTCCGAGTTGCACGTGTAAAAGCGGTGTAGAGCCATTTCAGGTCATCTACAGAGATTTCATCTGCCCAAAAAGGATTGTCAATAAATACGCATTGCCACTGACCGCCCTGGGATTTATGGGCAGTAATGGCGTTGGCATATTTAAGTTGAAGAGCATTGAAATAGTCATCTTCCTTGACCTTCTCAAAAATCTTCTTTTTCGTCTTAAAAACCTGTGACCAATCGGCATAAACGCCTTGATAGAGTTGCTGCTGTTGGATATCACTCAGGCAAGCCGACTCGGAATCCAAGGTATCCAAAATGACTTTTGCTCTAATTTCCTGGTCATTATAATCGGGAAAGACCAAGCGCGCAGTTGCAAAATGAAGCCCATAGCGTTCTTCAAAAGAAGAGATATTCTGCAATTTGGCCGTATCACCGTTAGCTATATAGTCAAGCGCCTCAATATTTTCCACATACTTATAATTGTTCTTGACTATCATCAATTTATCATCCCTGACCAGACGCTCTTCCTTGAACTGAACCATGGAACGGATACCGGCATTATAACGGTTCGCCCTTTTATTGGAACGGCAAATAATGATGGTTTCATCCTCTCCGTAACGTTCATAAGCCTGCGTAATGCTATCAATCAACTCTCCGCCACTGATACGTTCTACATCCTGAAAACCCTCCAGCTCCAGACGAGGCATATCCCCTTGATTTACAATCGCATGACGGATAAGGGTAGCATTATGAAGAATACCAGATTCTTTTTGCTGACGTATCACCGTAGTCAGGCAGGCAAAACGCTGCGCGCCCATAAAGCGCATGACCTCTTCGGACAAAGAAGGAGAAATATCC
>JAEIGA010011809.1_pt1 | contig 13244 bp, 10 predicted proteins | sample 9270691 | NCBI WGS metagenome assembly JAEIGA01 (sample SAMN17057246, study PRJNA624740) | gut metagenome | biome: biome; isolation source: fecal sample | host: Bos grunniens | place: China: Xizang | collected 2019 | reverse complement strand
CTGCAGGTCGACGAGAATGACTGAAGCACGACCCACAAAAGGCCTGAAACGCTTCTTGTGATGTTGGAGATGGCGAGCGCCCTTTCTCCGAGATGTTCTATATATAGGAAGAATATGAGCCAGGTCGATATGGATATGGTATGCTGGATCATGGTCCAAGTACATACCGGCATCATGCTTCTGATTTCCGCTGCGTCGAAACCTGCTGCCTTGTCAAGACCGTACTTCTTCTTGTCACACCTTATATATGTATATGCTATAAAGAAGATCAGTGATACCAGTTCGGCGAGGCTGGAGCCGATAGCCGCTCCACTTATTCCAAGGGCAGGAAAGCCGAATTTTCCGAATATGAGTATCCAGTTGAACAGAATATTCGACAAGACCATGACTATTGAGTTGAGTGTCAAGGTCTTGGTCTGGGTCGTTCCTATATAGAAGGCGCGGAACATAGCCGTCATGAAGGCGAATACCATTCCAGGTAGCCTCCATCTGACATAGCTGAGGGCCGCATCATATATTTCGGCTGAGGATACCATGAACTTCATCATCCATGGTGAGAACAGTTCGGAGAGCAGGATTATGATTCCGGAAAGTCCGAGTACGAAGTAAAGTCCGTTCCAGAAGATTTTTCCTGCATCCCTGAAACGTCCTTCTCCGTTTCTGCGTCCGATGATGATCTGGGCACCGATACTGAAACCGAAGCCGATCATGAACAATACCATATAATAGACTATTCCTATGGCTGAGGCACCGAGTTCTATCTCGCCGACTCTTCCGAGGAAAGCCGTGTCCGTAAGTCCTATCATCTGCTCCATGACCAGACTGATCAGGATAGGATAGGCTACCTTCCAGATGTTCCTATATGAATATGTTCCGGCTTTTGTCATCCTAAGCCTTTTTCATGAACTTTCCGATAGCCTGCTCAACAGAAAGAGCATTCTCTACACGGAAAATACCGCTTCTGCTACGCTGGAGACTGTCAAGATGGGCTCCGCTTTCAAGTGCTTCTCCCAAGTCACGCGCAAAGGCACGTACATAGGTTCCCTTGCTGCAGGCCATTCTTACCTCTGCTCTTGGCAGACCTAAGGCTGAGTTGTCTGTTACGTTGATTCGGCTTGATGCCTTTGAAAGATTCTCCTGCGCACCTTCATCAGCGTCTTTATCATCAGCTGATGAGGTTCCGAAAGACAGCAGTTCCAATTCTGTGATATTGATTTTTGCAACTCGTATCAGTTCCTTGGCCATTTCGTCAATATCAGCTGGAGTGTCAGATGAGTCTGAGCCATTCTGTCCGGCTGATTTATAAAATTTCCTGGCAAGTTCGTAGGCGCGTACGCCATCAACAGACTTTGCGGAAAATAGTGGTGCAATCTGATCCTGCTCTCCGATGAATGCAGGAAGTGCATCCTTAACCGCATCAGCAGAAATATGCTCATGAGGGAAGAATCTGTCAATCTCCTTTTCAAGGTCATAAGATGGAGTTGTTGCACCGAAAGTGATACCTGCAACGTATTCCTTATCGTGACTCTGAAGTTCCTCAGCAAGTTTTGTTGCCTTACCTATGCAGACAAGCAGCACACCTGTTGCCAGGGGGTCGAGTGTACCAGCATGTCCTACCTTGAGATTCTTCTTCCCGAAATGACGGATAGCGGCGAACTTGACCTTTCTGATCACGTCCGCCGAAGTCCATCTGTATGGTTTGTCTATAGGGATAATAATCCCTTCCGGATAATCTGCGATGTCACAAGTGAGTGGTGCAGATTCCGGATTTAAAATCAATGCGTCCAAAATAGATTATTTACAAGGTATCTTGTCGATGCGTCCCTGATGACGGCCACCTTCAAACTCTTCGTTGAGCCAAGCGTCAGTAATTGCGACTACAGTCTCGAACGGGATGAATCTTGCCGGCATGACGAGTACATTAGCATTATTGTGCTGCTTGATGAGCTGACCGATTTCTACTGCCCAGCAAAGACCTGCACGTATGCCCTGGTGCTTGTTAAGAGCCATCTGCATACCGTTACCGGTACCGCAGAATGCGATTCCGAGATCAACCTTTCCTGACTCGACAGCTTCTGCGAGAGGGTGAGCTACATCAGGGTAGTCCATGCTTGCGGTAGTGTCTGTTCCGAAGTTTACCATTTCGTAACCTTTGCCGGTAAGGTACTCAACCAGCTGATTCTTGTAGTCCACGCCTGCGTGGTCGTTGCATATTCCAATTTTCATAATCAATAGTTGCTTGTTTTGCGCTGCAAATTTAGCCTATCAAATAATAAAAAAAAGAAAAAACTTGAAATTTATGTAATTTTGTATGGCCAAGAAGTTAAATGTGAAGGAAATATGAGTAGTATATGCGACTGGTATGAAAAGAATAATAGTAGCGTCGGATTCATTCAAGGGCAGTCTTTCGTCCATGCAGGTTGCTGCTGCAGTGGAGCAAGGCGTTAGTAAAGTCTGCCCGGAGTGTGAGATTGTAAAGCTGAATGTGGCTGATGGAGGAGAGGGGACGGTGGAGGCCTTGCTGGATACTTTGGGAGGTCGCCTGGAAACTGTCACTGTCAATGGTCCTTTAGATCGTCCTGTTTCAGCATCTTATGGAATCCTTGCTGACGGGGTGACAGCAGTTGTAGAAATGTCAGCTGCTAGCGGTCTTCCCCTTCTTTCTATGGAAGAAAGAAATCCGATGAAGACATCCACTTATGGCACGGGAGAGATTATAAAGGATGCTATGTCCAAGGGCTGCAGGAAATTTCTTGTAGGTATAGGAGGTAGTGCTACCAATGACGGTGGTATGGGTATGCTGACTGCTCTTGGCTTCAGATTTATGGATGACGCAGAAAGGCCTTTGGACGGTATCGGAGAAAATTTGTCCAGAGTACAAAAGATTGATACACAGGAAGTTTTGGATGCGGTTGCTGAGTCTGAATTTATTGTAGCCTGCGATGTGGATTCTCCATTCTATGGCCCGAAAGGTGCTGCGTATGTGTTCTCTCCTCAGAAAGGAGCCGATGCCGCCATGGCTGAAGAACTTGACAGAGGAATGAGGCATCTGGCTGATGTGATCCGTAGTGCAATGAACAAGGATATCTCGAATGTTCCAGGTGCGGGAGCTGCAGGAGGTTTAGGTGGGGGATTCGTCGCATTCCTGAATGCAAGGCTTGAAAGAGGTGTGGACATGGTATTGGATGCCATACACTTCGATGAAATCATAAAGGGTGCAGACCTGGTCATAACAGGTGAGGGCAGGGTGGATTTCCAGACCCTGATAGGAAAGACTCCTTTCGGTGTGATGTGCAGAGCAAGGAAGCAGAATATCAAGGTAGCTGTAATTGGCGGCACGGTAGATCTTTCAGCCGATGATGATGTCTCAGGCTTTGATATGGTAGCTCAGGCAAGTCCGGAAGGAATGCCGCTTTCACAGGCCATGCAGCCTCATGTGGCAATGGAAAATGTCTCTGCAGCAGCAGAAAGAATAATGAAGATGCTATAATGTAAAGCCACCTGCCTGATGGATCTTTTTTCCATGCGACAGGTGGCTATATATTTATGTCCATAAAGAAGCGGATAGTCTCTTCCGCTCGATTATGATAGCTTGCTCTGAATGTAAGCTATACGCTTTGCAAACTCCTCTTTACCGATAAGGGTAACGATGTCAGCAATTCCAAGACCGCTTGAAGCGCCCACAAGAGCCAGACGCAGGCAGTTCATGACCTTACCCATAGGCCACTCGTTGCCACGGATATATTCCTCGAGAGGTCCTTCAAGTGAAGCCTTTGTGAACTCACCTTCAAATGCGAGGATGAAGTCAGCAGCCTGAAGTGCCAATGTGTAATTTTCCTCTTTCCAGAACTTGGCAGCATCCTTCTCAACGAATTCAACTGGAGCGATGAAGAGATATGAAGCGATATCCCAGAAGTCAGCTACGAAAGAAGCTCTTTCCTGAATAAGGGCAACCACTCTATCTACATACTCGCGTGAGAATATCTTATTTGCAAAGTCAGCTCCTGAAACTGTCATCTCAGAACCTGCAGTCAGTGCACACTTAGGGCAGTCAACTACCTGGATACCATGTGACTCCAATACCGGAACATAAAGTGATGCGAGCTCCTCTACGCTCTTGGTACGGAGATATTCCTTGTTGAACCACTTTGCCTTATCTGCATTGAATCTTGCACCTGACTTGATCACTCTTTCCAAAGAGAATACCTGTACAAGCTCCTCAAGTGAGAAAAGCTCACGGTCGTCTCCTGGGTTCCATCCGAGCATTGCAAGAAGATTTACGAATGCCTCAGGGAAATAGCCGTCTTCACGGTATCCGCGTGACACCTCACCCTCTGCATTTGTCCACTGGAGTGGGAACACAGGGAAGCCGAGGCGGTCACCGTCGCGCTTGCTGAGCTTACCCTTTCCGTCCGGTTTGAGGAGAAGAGAAAGGTGAGCGAAACGTGGCTGGGTCTCAGTCCATCCGAATGCTTCGTAAAGAAGGTAGTGAAGCGGAAGTGAAGGGAGCCACTCCTCGCCACGGATCACCTCTGTAATCTCCATGAGGTGGTCGTCCACGATATTCGCAAGGTGGTATGTAGGGAGCTCATCTGCTCTCTTCCAAAGTACCTTGTCGTCGAGGGTGTTTGTGTTCACCTCGACATGTCCTCTGATGAGGTCATCCATCTTCACGACTCTGTTCTCAGGCATCTTGAAACGGATAGTCCAGTCTGTACGGGTCTCAAGAAGCTCCTTCCACTCAGCCTCAGGCATTGAGAGGGAGTTACGAAGTCCCATACGTGTAGTCTGACCATAGATGAAAGTCTGTCCGGCAGCTTCCATCTCTGCTCTCTTGGCTCCAAGATCCTCAGCTGTATCGAAAGCGTAGTATGCAAATCCGTATGCTACAAGCTGCTCTGCGTACTGACGGTAGATTGGCTTTCTCTGGCTCTGTCTGTATGGTGCATGAGGATGACGCTCTGAAGCTGTTTCTACAACATTGCCCTGAGCATCAACTCCTTCGTCAGGTACTATGCCGCACCAGTTGAGGGCATCAATGATATATTTCTCTGCTCCCGGAACAAATCTCTGAGAGTCAGTATCCTCGATTCTTATAATAAAGTCTCCGCCACGCTGCTTGGCGAAAAGATAATTGTAAAGTGCAGTTCTCACGCCGCCCATGTGAAGCGGACCTGTCGGAGACGGTGCAAAACGTACCCTTGTCTTTCTTGTCATATCATTCAAAATTAAAACCCGGCTAAGACGCTGTGTCAAAGCCGGGTGCAAATATAGAAAAAATAGTTTATTCACGTCGCTCAGCAGAGCCTGATTTTCTACGTATGGCAGCTGTTCCCTCAAGCTCACTTTTGCTGTCGCCTTCTCCAATGAGAAGAACAGGCTTATTGCCATCTTCGAAGTTTATCTTCTTGCGTATATCGTTCTTGTTGTATCCGATCTTCACTGTACGAACCTCAGGAAGTTCTATTCCTTCGCCATCAGCTGCATTCTTCTTATAGGTATAGTTGCTGTCGATCATGATGTAATTGCCGACATTACCCTCGCTGATCTCACTGATCATGCTCATCTTGAAGCCAGTGGCGATGACAGTAATCTGGACCTTATCACCGAATTCAGGATTATCGTTGAATACGATACCGCTCTTGAAGTTGTTGGCACAGCCTGTATAGTTGTTTACAAGCTTGTTGACTTCCTCGAGCTGCTTCATCTTCATACCCTGCTCGCTTCTTGCTACAGTGATGTTAAGAAGGACATTCTTGGCTGTCTTCAGGTCGAAGTCGTTGAGCAGAGGTGATTCAAGAGCGCTGCGCACGGCATCCTCCACTCTGTTTTCACCTGTTCCGGAACCACAGCCCATCAGAGCCATGCCGCTGTTCTTCATCATTGTCTTGATGTCATTGAAGTCGACATTGATATGGCCCCTGTTCTTGATGATTTCAGTGATGCCGCTGACTGCAGTGGCAAGCACACCATCTGCCTTAGGAAAAGCGTCCTGGAGGAGCAGGTCACCATAGTAGTCGTAGAGCTTCTCGTTGTTGATGATAAGAAGACTGTCTACGTTCTTCTCAAGCTCATTGATGCCGTCGATTGCCTTGGACATTGACTCAGGACCTTCGAACTTGAACGGAAGAGTCACTACGCCCACTGTCAGGATTCCCTTCTTCTTGGCCATGGATGCAATCACCGGTGCGGCACCGGTTCCGGTGCCACCACCCATTCCGGCAGTGATGAAGAGCATCTCTGTGTTATTGAGTACCTTCTCAGCTATGACATCCTGTGAATCGAGAGCTGCGTTGCGTCCTTTGGTAGGGTCGCAGCCTGCACCAAGACCAGAGCCGAGCTGGATCTTTACAGGCACTTCAATATTGTCCAGGGCCTGTGCATCTGTATTGCAGACGATGAATGTACAACCTTCAACCTTCTGCTTGTACATATAGTCTACAGCGTTACAGCCACCGCCGCCGACACCGATTACCTTTATTATAGAATCAACCGGTACCCAATCGTCCGGTGTGATGAGATTATCTATCATTCCTTCCATGTCTGTCATACGTTTTCTTTGTCAATGCCCTGATTAACATTATCATATAAGCTCTCAATCTGCTCGCTGAACTTTTTCCAGATCACTTTTATATGATTCTTCTTTGGTGCTTTCGGTGGTTTCGGCACCGTCTCGATCTCATCCTCGCGGAATATGGTAGTCTGTACAGCTTCCTCTTCCTTAGTCTCTACTTCAGCTACTTCTACAGCAACTTCAGGAGTGTCTTCTACGGTTTCAGCCACAGTCTCAACGCTTTCAACTGCTGGAGTATCATTAAGGAAATCAAAAGGATTGTCCTTTTTCTCGACTTCTACCACACTATCGTCTCCATGAGCGCAATTGCCCATATCATCCTTTGCTGCAAGCAGAAGTCCCAATGATGTCGTTGCCGATGTCTCGTTGAGGCCCTCGCATCCTGAATGTGAGAAAAGGTTTCTTGCATATCCTGTCCTTACCCTATAACCGGAAATGTCGTAGATGAAATTACCGAGATTAGCCATCTGTGCACATCCTCCAGTTATCACAATTCCACTGCGCAGCGAGTCTGCAAAACCACTGTTGTAGATTTCATACAGCATTGCCATCATGATTTCTTCAACACGGGCAGTGATGATCTCGGAGAGGTACTTTACAGGGAGCTTTATATCCGGCTCAGTGCTGTTGCTTCTGATATGGAGTACCTTGTCTCCCATGCTCTGAAGCTTTTCAGGCATACAGGCTCCGAAGCCAAGCTTGATGTTTTCTGCGAGTCTTTCGCTGATCTGTCCGCTCTCGTTCTTGATGTCATCAGTTATGTTCTTGCCACCGAACGGGATGGAAGCATAGTGACGCATGATGTTGTCCTGATATATGGCAACAGAAGTACAGCCGGCTCCAAAGTCGATCAGTGCCACTCCGTTTTCCATTTCTGAAGGTGTCAGCACTGCCTTGGCTGTAGTGTCAGCGGTAAAATATTTCTTTGTCCCTGTGATGCCCACCTTGCTCATCACCTGATCGATTTTTCTAAGGTCGCTCTTTCTTCCGATGAAGATCTTGAAATTACCTTCAAGGACATCGCTGGTCATACCGATGATGTCATTCTCAATGATCTGGAAGTTCTCTCCGTCAGAGAATGACTGTGCAACGGCTCCAAATATTGCCTCCTTATCAGGATCCTTCAACGGATATGAATCTTCTGCGAGGCTCTTCAGGAATGCGATATCCTCCGAAGTGATGTCTGCATCTTCACCTCTGTCCCTGATCTCTCCATTGCTTGTTTCCTGACGTACAGGATACTTAGGCATGCCGACAACAGCCTGAGTTATCTTGATTCCCAACTGTTCTTCAGCTTCCTTGATCGCTCTATAGAGTACATCCTTAACTTGCATGACATTGAAGACACTGCTGTATCTGATGCCGGTAGACGGAGTCTCCTTATAATATATCATCTGCACATCGTTGCCGTTCACCTTCGCAACGGTGATGGCTATCTTCGATGTGCCGAGATCTATCGCCACGATATGTTTGTCAATGATGTCCATATTATTGTAGTTTTTTATGTCGTTTATCTGCATACTATCTGTCCGTCGTACTTGAGGTTCACAGTGCTGTACTGCTTGCCGTTGGCGGCAATGGCCCCATAATACTTTTCAATTCTTGAGAACTTGTCTTCGATATTGACAGGTTGTCCTAAAATGAACTTTTCCTTGCCTTCACGAGGAATGACCGTAAGTTCTCCACCGTTTCCCACATGAATCTGCACGATTTTATCCTTCCAGTTGCTGCCTTCTATGAAATTGACAAGCTTCATCACCTTGTTGAACCATTCCTTTTGGGCCGGATCTTCTATTTCTCCCTTGTATCCGCTCTTTGTGTTTATAGGAATCTCTCCGTCAATTATCTGTACGTAAGAGGCATAGCTGCTCTGAAGCGGGAATATGAATCCGTGCTGGTCTGCATAGAATCCGCCATCCGCCTTCTGGAATCTTACCACAGGCTTCCTCTGGGTCACTTCTATGTGCAGTATACCGTCCTTTGTGACGAAAGCCTCGCTTTTAAGCACTGCGCTTCTGCCATCTACGATCTTTTCTACCTTGTACAGGTCAACGCTGTCCAGCTGTTTGCCAAGATAGCTTCCATATTCCTTTTCGAGGAAGAGCTTGACATCCTTGCTGGAGACAAAATCGTTCTCCAGACTGTCGAGCACGACAACTTCGAGCCCCTTGCATACGAGAGGCTTTCTGTTCTGTCTTCCCATCAGTACGGCAACTGACATGGCGCCGATGATAAGGACTCCTACAAGAATGGCAACGATGTATTTCAATGTCTTTGTCAGCATTTTACTTTTTCTTTCAGCATTCCGTTGATTTCAGGTACAAGTCTGTCAATGTCGCCTGCACCCATAGTCACTATCACATCCTTTCCGCTCAGTTCGAGAGTATTTCTCAGATGTTCCATCAGCTTATCCTTGACTATGAGCTCCTTCTGAGGTGCAGTCACACCGTTGAAGATGATCTCTGATGTCACTCCCGGAATAGGAAGTTCGCGGGCAGGATATATGTCGAGCAGGATGAGTCTGTCCACATTGCTCAATGCCTCTGCAAAACCTTCCGCAAAGTCGCGGGTCCTTGTGAAAAGGTGAGGCTGGAATATGGCTGTCAGCCTGTATTCCGGGAAATTGCCTCTGATCGAAGTGAGCGCAGCCGAGATCTCCTGAGGATGATGTGCATAGTCATCAATATATATGCAGCTGTCACATTCAAGCTGGATGTCGAATCTTCTCTTCACTCCCTTGAATGAAGCGAGGGCCGCCTTGATCTTCTCAGGTGCAAGTCCGTAGCTGAGTCCGATGGCGGAAGCTGCAACTGCATTTTCAATATTGACCCAACCTGGTACTCCTACTACGCAGTCTTCAATGATGCCACCAGGGTAGTGCAGGTTGAAGTGGGTGTATCCGTTACCGTCTCCCTCTGTTATCTCACTATGGAAATCAGCAGTTGAGTCGGTATATGAATATGTCATTATCTTAGCCTTGGTGTCTTCAGCTGTGATGTCAAGTCCCTTCTTTACGATTACAGTGTCCTTGACCTGGGAAGCAAAGGCCTTGAAGGCTTCATGTATATGTGCTTCGTCTCCGTATATGTCAAGGTGGTCAGCATCCATTGATGTTATCACGGCAATCTCAGGGAAGAGCTGGAGGAAAGATCTGTCAAATTCGTCAGCCTCCACTGCAATCACATTATTCTGATGTGTAAGGAGATTGCTGTCGTAATTCTTCGATATGCCACCCAGGAAGGCAGAACAGCCCTCGCCGCTGTCTGTGAAGATATGGCTGAGCAGAGTACTTGTGGTGGTCTTACCATGTGTACCGGCCACTGCAAGGCATCTCTGTCCTTCTGTGATTTCTCCCAGCATGCGGGATCTCTTGATCACGCGGTATCCGTTTTCCTGTACATATACAAGTTCTCCCATATCCTTTGGAATGGCAGGAGTATATACCACAAGTGTGCTTTCCACATCCTTCGGTACGAAATCTACATTGTCCTCATAGTGGACCTCGATTCCTTCCTGCTCAAGAGCATGGGTGAGCGGTGACGGAGTCTTGTCGTATCCGCTTACTTTCAGACCCTTGGTGTTGTAATAGCGGGCGATGGCACTCATGCCGATGCCGCCGATTCCTATAAAGTATATGTGAGTGTATTTCATCGTCCTATAATTCTATAAACTTCTTCAGCTATGGTCATGGCTGCATCTGTCTTGGCAAGTGCAGCGATATTCTTTTCCATCTGAGCTGTCTTGTCCGGATTCCTGAGCAGGTCGCAGGCAGTCTTCATCAGCTTCTGCTCCGCTTCTGAATCCTTGACCATCACTGCCGCTCCCTTCCTGACAAGTGCCATTGCATTATGGGTCTGGTGGTCTTCAGCGACATTTGGCGACGGTACGAAGATAGCTGCCTTATGAGCTGCGCAGAGCTCTGAAATGGAGCTTGCTCCTGAACGGGATATTACCAGATCAGCTGCTGCATATGCCAGATCCATCCTCTGGATAAAGTCAGAGTACTGTATGTGATTCATGGTCTCGCCTCCGATTCCATTTGCCTTTGCCTCGTTCATGAAGGTGTCGATCTGTGGCTTATAGAACTTTCCGCACTGCCAGATCACTTCTACTCCTTTAGCTCCCGGACATCCCTCTGTTATCCATTTTCTCATTGCCTTGTTGAGGGTACCGCTACCGAGGCTTCCCCCGACAATGAATATATGTTTGCGCATAGGGTCAAGACCATAGAACTCACATGCCTCCATACGCATCTGCTCCGTTGGTGGGACTATCTCCTTTCTGATAGGATTACCTGTCAGGATGATCCTGTCGGCCGGGAAGAATCTTTCCATGCCCTCGTATGCTACACAGATGCTTTCAGCCTTCTTTCCGACAATCTTGTTGGTAAGTCCGGCATATCCGTTCTGTTCCTGAATCAGAGTAGGGACTCCGAGTCTTGAGGCCGCCCAGAGCAGGGGAGCACTGGCATATCCTCCTACACCGATAGCTATGTCCGGCTTGAACTCCTTCAGAATCCTGCGTGCCATCATGACACTTTTCACGACCTTGAAGGGGAGTGCAAAATTCGAGAGGGTAAGCTTACGCTGCAGACCGGCAACCGGAAGTCCGATGATCTTATAACCTGCAGCAGGAACCTTTTCCATTTCCATTCTGCCCTCTGCTCCGACAAACAGAATCTCTGTTTGCGGGTTGAGCTCGCGTAGTTTATTTGCAATCGAAACGGCCGGGAATATATGACCTCCCGTGCCGCCTCCGCTTATGATTACTCTAAGTGCCTTGTATCCCATATCAAATCTCCTCTAAGCGTTCTATATCTTCAAGTGTTGCCTGAATCTCGTCCTGTTCCCTTTGGTAGATAGGTGCTGCAGCCTCTTCTTCCTCCTTGATCTTCTCTCTTGTCATACGGCTGATGGAGAGGATGATGCCGAATGCGATGCTGAACATAAGGAAGGCGCTGCTACCATGACTGATCAGCGGAAGAGTCTGACCTGTCATAGGACCTATGTCGACATTCACGAACATGTGCATGAATGCCTGTCCTGTGATAAGAATACTCAGACCGCCAACCGCAACCTTTGCAAATTCGTTGTCACATAGTCTTGCAATCATTGATCCTCTTGCCAGAAGACTGACGTATAGCATGATTACAATGAAGGCTCCCCATATTCCATATTCCTCGATGATGAAGCTGAACATATAGTCACCATACATTACTGCAACAACATATTTCTGAGTACTGTTTCCGCTGCCCTTGCCGAAGAATCCACCCTCGTGTACCGCTACTTTCGCTCCGAACGGCTGCTGAATCTTATCAAGTCTGTTGCGGAACTCAGTTGAACCTTCCGGTGCAACGAACTTTCCGTTTTCGTCGACTTCCTCAAGGATCGCCGGGCTGTATGTCGCTTCAATACGGCTTAGGAGTGTACCAACTCGTCCGAATACGGCACCGTCGCTGGCCTTATATATACCTATGATTATGAACAGGCCGACAAAACCTGCGGCAGCTGCAATCGCAATTTCCTTCATTGTGATGCCACCGACCATCAGCGTAGCTATAAGTATGCCTCCTATGAAGATAGCGCTGGAGTTACTTCCCGTCATGATCAGGACACATACTACGAGTATCGGTATATAAAGATACATGACTCTCTTCCAGAATGGTTTCGCAAGAAATTCAAAGCCCTTCTTTTCAGCCAGAAAGTTCACTAATGCGAAGGAACTGCTTTTCTCATGGCTTACTCTTGCCTGCTCATCTTTCTTGAACGCATGCATCGCCCAAGCCAGATACATGACCATTGCCACCTTTACAAACTCGAATACGTGTACCTGCAGACCGAAGATTCGGATAACTCGATATACTCCATTTGTTTCAATTGCCTTGATGAATCCCATATCTACATGCGATACGACAAGAAGAAGCAGTATGACAGATACGACGAAACCTAATTGTGATATGACACGGAAAACGCCTATCCTCTTTATGCGGCACAACAGCCAAATCAGACCTATTCCCATACCGGCTGTGATGATCTGCTCACGTACAATCTTAAGTCTGTCGAGCTTGTCTCCCATTGCCAGAAGGGAGGTTGATGAGAATACGGCAAGAATCGAGATCATGACGAGCATGAACACGATTATCCAGACAACCTTATCACCCTTGATGCTGTCTATGAAGTTCCAGAATCCGCGACGGATTCCTGTTTTATTTTCTGCCGTATTATTCATTCTTATGTTTTCCTAAAGTTTTCTGACAGCTTCCTTGAACTGTCTTCCTCTGTCCTCGTAGTTCTTGAAAAGGTCGAAGCTCGCGCAGCATGGAGAGAGCAATACCACATCTCCGGCTGTTGCACGCTCATGTGCCGCCTTTACAGCCGCTTCAGCTGAAGTCACGTCGATTATTTCAGGAACAACGCCCTCAAATGACTCATGGAATTTCTTGTTGTCAAGTCCCATGCAGATCATTGCCTTCACCTTTTCCTGTGCAAGAGGAATGAGGCTTTCATAATCATTACCCTTGTCTGTACCTCCTACAATCCATACTACAGGTCTGGTCTGGCACTCGAGTGCATACCATGCCGCGTCTACATTTGTAGCCTTGGAATCGTTGATATAGAGTACATCGCCGATGCTGAGTACCTTTTCAAGTCTGTGCTCGACTGCCTGGAAT
>JAEIGA010011808.1_pt1 | contig 13244 bp, 13 predicted proteins | sample 9270691 | NCBI WGS metagenome assembly JAEIGA01 (sample SAMN17057246, study PRJNA624740) | gut metagenome | biome: biome; isolation source: fecal sample | host: Bos grunniens | place: China: Xizang | collected 2019 | reverse complement strand
GGTGGCGACCCCTCGTCAATCGAATTCTGCCACGAAATCGGTTTAGATTACGTATCTTGCTCGCCATTTAGAGTTCCTATTGCTAGACTCTCTGCAGCACAAGCTAATATCCGTAATCCTAGGGGCTAAGAATTAACCTTAAAAAGCGGTTAAAATTCAATTTTTAATTTGAAAACAATGTTTTAGTAGTCATTCTCTCAAGAGAGTGACTACTTTTTTTCTCTAAAGATTTTATGAAAAAATATTTTTAACGCGATATAAAAGGCGTTGCACTTTTTGTCGAATAATGTTATAATAACAATGGATTTTTTTATGAAAAATTATTATTGTATGGCTATCACTGTAATAAGTGAACTGCATGAAATTTAAAAATATATAATATTGATTTTTTATATACTAGTATTTTTAATGTTTTACTTATTTACTTTGGGGTGCTTATGAAGAGAGATATTTGTCATTATTATGAAAAGGATATAAAAGATGTATACAATTCATATGCGAAAGCCGTAAAGGAAAAGTTTGGACAAAACTGTGAATATCATAATGGATATAAAATGTCATTTGGCTTAAATTTTTCTTTCAAGTACAATATGAATGGTGGAGCTTGTATAATTCATTTTATGCCATACAAGACAGGAACGGCGGTAAATGTTCGTTATACTATAGCTCAGCTTTTTGGGGCTCGCTACAAAGCGTATGATAGGGATTTGACCGAGTTTGTTGTTTCTTTTTTAGGGACTAATCCAATTGACATTGAGATAAGTTCAGAAGTTTTTGAGCAATACGCAATATCCAATCAAAAAATTAATAGCGAAACACAAGAAAAAAGAACGAATTAAATGTGTTTGAAGAAATACGTCAATATAAAGCGTTATTTGACAAGGGCGCTATTACTGAAGAAAAAACAACTCTTAGGTTTATAGGCAAAGACAAGGTTAGAAAGGAGTGGTTATGAGATTAACCAATATTGCAAATTGTAGAACGATTAATGAGTATGTGAATTATAAATCTCAAAAATTAAAAAATGGGGAAGCAAGCTTTTTTGCATTATTTAAATTGATGTTTTCAGAAGAAAGCAATACTTTTTGGGAGAGCAACGACGGTTATAGGATTATAAAAAAATCTTATGGAGAAGTTAAAAAATCAATTTGTCAAAAGGCCTATTCAATGCAAGAGCGATTAGGATGCTTGGATAAAGGTTCTGTTATTGGTTTGCATATGCAAAATAGTTTAGAGTGGATAGAAAACTTTTGGGCTATTTTAATGTGTGGATATTGTCCATTATTGTTAAATACTAGAATAGATAAAAATATATTAGAAGACGTCATAAAAAGTGCGAGTACAAAGGCAATTATATCAGATGGTGAAACATTTACTGTTTCAACGTACATGTCAAAAGATATTATTTGTACTAATAGCGAAAGTTCAAACAGTGATTTTGGCGAAGAAATATTATTGATGACTTCAGGGACTTCTAACTCGGTTAAAATATGTGTTTATGATGCGGGTTCGATTATAAATCAAATTCTTAATGCTGAGCAGATTGTAAAAGTAAGTCGCCTGGTAAAAAAACATTATGAAGGAGAATTAAAACTTTTAACTTTTTTACCTTTTTATCATATTTTTGGATTGACGGCTATGTATATGTGGTTTGCGTTTTATTCAAGAACCTTTGTTGAATTAAAAGACATGTCGTCACAGTGTATTTTAAATACAATTCGTAGGCATAAGGTTACTCATATTTTTGCGGTGCCGTTATTTTGGAATACAGTTTTCGAACAGGCTATAAAGAAAGTTAAAGAGAGGGGCGAAAAAACTTATTTAAGGTTGCAAAAGGGATTAAAGATATCTAATTCATTAAGTGGATTCCCTTTGTTGGCAAGGTTATTTCGCAAAAAAGCATTTCAGGAAGTTAGGGATAAATTGTTTGGAGAAAGCATTTGTTTTATGATAACTGGCGGGGGATGCATTAGTGAGGAAATTCTTAAATTTTTTAATGGCATAGGCTATCATTTGTCAAATGGATATGGAATGACTGAAATAGGGATAACGTCTGTTGAGTTGTCTGAAGATAATAGAGTTTTGAATTCGGGCGCAATAGGAAAGCCTATGGCTTCAGTCGATTATAGAATTAATGAAAACGAGGAGTTGTTTGTTAGAGGAAATTCGCTTTGTAAATATTATATAGAAAACAATGAAAAAGTTTATATAGGAGAAAAATGGTTTAAGACGAATGATTTAGCTAGAGAAGAAAAGGGAAGATTTTTCTTGATTGGACGAAAAGATGATTTGATAGTTTCGGCTTCTGGCGAAAATATTAATCCCAACTTATATGAGTTTGATTTCAATATAAATCACATAAAAAAAGTTTGTATAGTAGACGTGAAGAAAAATGGACTAGCGTATCCAATTCTGTTAGTTTCAGTTGTTAAATACATATCTAGTGAGTCACGTGAAAAGTTAGTGCAAGAAATAAAAGAAAAACTTATTAATCTAAATTTGTTGTCAGAGATTAAAGAGATAGTGTTCGTAGGAGAAGATTTAATTAAGGGTAACGAATTCAAACTTAATAGAAAAAGGTTGGTTGATGAATATAATAAGGGAACCTTAAACATCTTATCTTATGAAAACAAAAATGATAACGAGAAAATTTTTGATGCAATAGAAAAACAAGTAGCAGCGTGTTTTGAAAAAGTAATGGGTAAGACCATTGACAAAAATGCAGATTTTTTCATAGATATTGGCGGAACAAGTTTAGAATATTTTACATTAATTACATATATTCAAGAAGAGTTTGATTTAATTATACCTTTGAGCAATGATAAAAAATTAAGTTCAATAAGTGATTTTAGTGCATATATAAAAGGAAATATGTGATGATACGATTTTTTAATTGGTTTACAAAGGTTACGGCGTGGTTAGTACAAAAAATATGTTTTAGAACAAAAATATATTATGAAGACAAAAAGGTTCAAGGTCGGCAGATTAAAGGTTCGGCAATAATAATTTCTAACCATACTTCTGTTTATGATTATGCAGTGTTTTTATTTGTTTTTTTTAATAGAACTTTAAGATATCAAATGGCGGAAGTTTTGTTTAAGAAAGCGTTGTTGCGCAATTTTCTTAAAGCGATGGGGGGAATATTTGTAGATAGGGATTCAAATGATTTTAGTTTTATGGATAAATCACAAGAAATCTTGGCTAAAGGAGGAGTAGTGGGCGTTTTTCCAGAAGGAAGAATACCAGAGCCTAAGGAAGAAAAACCATTAGTTTTCAAACCGGGGGTAACTCAACTTGCTTTAGTGTCAAATGTTCCAATTATTCCAATATATACAAACGGATGTTATTTTAAGAAGAAACGAGCTAGAGTGATAATAGGAAAACCTATATACGTATCTGAATTATACGATAATAAAGAGGACTATAAATCAAGTTTAGAACGAATTACTGGAGAGTTGAGAAGCAGGATAATAAATCTTGGTAATATGTTAGAAGAGAAAGTGGATTATGAAAGAAAAAAGAAAAGCAAATAATTATCTTTTTTATGATTTTGTAAAGATTACAGCGGCAATTCCAGGGCTACTATGGTTTAGGACAAAGAAAATATATGTATCTAAGAGAGCAAAAGAAAAAATTAAGGGCGGAGCATTGCTTGTGTCAAACCATTCTGGAGATATAGACCCTATTATTTTAATGTTTGCCGTTTGGTATCGAAGACATCATTTTATAGCTACTACTGACTTATTCAATACAAAGATAAAAAGGTTATTGTTTGAAAGATTTCATTGTATAGAAATTGATAAAAACAATGTTAGTATGAATGCTTTTCGTGAAATTGTGGGGCGATTGCAAAATGACAAATTGGTTTCGATATTTCCCGAAGGCTATTTAACCAGAAATGAAGAAATTCAAAAGTTTAAATCGGGCGTAGTATTGATGGCTGTAACGGCAAAAAAGCCTATAATTCCAGTTTACATAAAAAAGCGTAAAAACTTTTTTCAGCGTCAATGTGTAGTTATTGGGGAGCCCATTAATCCAATAGAGATGTGTGGTACAATGCCGTCTTTGGCAGAGATGGAAAAAATCTCGGAAAATCTAAGAGAGAAAGAACAAGAATTAAAACAAATAGCAGATAATTTATAAGGAGAAAAGAAAATGAAGTTTGAAACAAGAGAATTATTTAAAAAGTATACCGATGGGATAACCTTTGAAAAGATTAGGGAAATGGACACATTAGTTGAAATGCTAGAAGAGGCAAACAAAAATTACGCTAATGAGTTTGCCATTACTGATGCTAGCGGTTCATATACATACGCACAGCTATATGAGGATGTTGCTTATTTTAGAGGGGTGTTGAAAGAAAATAGCGTACAAGTTGGTTCTACAGTGGGCGTAATAGGAGCTAATTCTTATGCATTAGTTAAGGCTTTTTTAGCTATTACAACATATGGTTGTACGGCGCTTGTTCTTCCTATGCAATTAGATGATAAGACTATTTTTGGTTGCTCAATGAAGTTTAATTTAAGTGCTTTAGTATACCATAATATTTTTGAGGAAAAAATTGTTTTTGCCAAAAACACCAATAAAAAATTAGTATGTATTGATTGGTCGGTGGAATCTAATCAAAAAGTAGAAGCTGAAAAGGTAACGGGAGAAACACCTTGTGCAATTATGTTTACGGGTGGTACAACGGGAAAAAGTAAAGGAGCGTTATTAAGTCATCGTGCTATGATGCAAGGCACCGTAAATGGTTGTTATGGCTATAAGGACGTATTTAATCAAAAATACATGTTGGCTTTACCACTTTCGCATATTTTTGGTCTTGTTCGTAATATGTTGACTCCACTTTACACGGGAAGTCATGTGTTTATTTGTAAAACGCCCAAAGATTTATTTGCGGATATAGCAACATTTAAACCAACCATATTGGTTTTAGTCCCAGCACTTCTTGAAATGGCTTTAAATTTATCAAAAAAATTTAATAGAAATATGCTCGGACAAGATATGAAATATATCATTTGTGGCGCAGCCGCCGTTGCACCATATTTAATAAAAGAGTACGAAAGATTAGGGATTATCGTATTCCCTGGTTATGGACTTACTGAATCTGCAAATTTAGTATCGGGGAACCCCGAACAACAAAGCAAGCCGGAATCTGTAGGTATTCCTTATCCTCATCAAGAGTTTAAGATTGTAAATGACGAATTGTGGATTAAGGGTTTAAATATGATGGACGGCTATGTTGGGGAAGAAGAGGAAAACAAGAATGCTTACGAAGATGGCTGGTTTAAAACAGGCGACTTGGTTCGTTTGGATGAAGAGGGATTCTTGTATATTACGGGAAGATGTAAGGATGTTATAATTCTTGATAACGGTGAAAACGTGTCGCCTGCAGAAGTTGAAAATTACTTTAACGCAATAGAAGTCGTTCAAGATTCTCAAGTTTTTGAAGACGTTTTGGAAAATGGGAAACATATTTTAGCTGTTGAAGTTGTTCCTAGACTGACAGAACTTGCAAAGTTGGGTATCAGCAATGTGAACGAATATGTGTTAGAAAGATTAAAAGAAGTTAATGAAAAATTACCTACTTACATGAAAGTAAGCAAATTCGTTGTAAGAGAAAGCGATTTTGAAAGAACGCCTAGTATGAAAATAGTGAGATATAAAAAATGCAATTAAGTAGAAGAGAAATATTAGAAAAATTACAAGAAATAATGATTTCTATCAACGATACTGAACGAGAAAAAATGGAAAAGACTACGGAAGAGTCAAGACTCATTGAAGACGTTGGATTAAATTCTGTAGGTATGTTATATCTTGTAATAGTATTAGAAGAAAGTTTTCAAATAAAATTTGAAGATGTGGGAACGGCAACGTTTAGAACTATTGGCAATGTAATTGATTATATTGAGGCAAGGATGAAATGATTTGGTGGCAATCAGAATGTAAGTTGGGAGATATGATTAGAATTTCTTTTGGAAATTTCTATCATTACGGAATTTTTGTGTCCGAAGAGGAAGTGATTCAGTTTGGGCTCCCTCCTTTTGAAGGATTGTTAAATAGAAAGTTTGAAGATATTGCCGTTTGCGTTACTGATATAAATACATTTGCTGGTGGAAGAATTGTAGAAGTTGCGTCAATGGAAAAGTCGGATAGAAAAAAACGGCTTTCTCCTAAAAAAACAGTACAACGAGCTAGAAAAAGTATCGGAGAAAAAGGCTACGACATATTACATAATAATTGTGAGCATTTTGCTAGATATTGTTATTTGGGTGAGAAAAGATGCGAAGTGACTGAAAATGTTGTCAGTGACTGGAAAAAGAAGACTATAAGTGACGTTTATTTTTCTATTATTCCTAAGGAGATAGAATATGAAGAGTTGCGACCGGTAGAAAGAAACACGGAAGTGGTATCGATTGCAAATGAAAAGCTTAAAAAGTCGAAATATTGGGTTTGGAAAACGTTGGAATATGCTTTGTTTAGGAGTTTTGGCTATAAAATACAAGATTTAGATATTGTTAAAACCAAAAAAGGGAAATGGGTTAGCAAAAAATGTTTTTTCAGTCTTTCTCATTCGGATAATATCGTTGCAGTTGTTGTGTCAAATCAATAAACAGGGATAGACATAGAAGAATGTTTATCATTTTTTCATAAAGTAAACGACGATAAGACTTTTCAATCTTTTGTTAAGAAAATATTATCTTCGAGAGAAGCTTGTCCTCAAGAAAAAATGGAGCTTTTGAGTCTTTGGACAAAAAAAGAGTGCTTATTTAAAGCAAGTAAAAAAAATACGTTTGTGCCCAATAAAGTGTGTACGGTAAACCAAAACATTTCAACATTTCAAATTGAATATGAAGAAAAAGATTATATAGTTAGTGTTATAGGGAAAGACAAATCTATCTATCGTTTTTATAGTTACGATGGGGTTAGTGCTACAAAGTATAAGGATGCAAAATGGAGATAGAAGTAATTATTTATATATTGGTTGGACTAGGAATTTTCTTTGCTTTGCCTTCTACCATTTATACATTTATGTTTTTAGGAATCTTTTATCGGCGTAGAGTTGTTATGCTTGAAAAAGATAATATAAAAAACACTCATTATTACCCTTTTTCAAGACAATTGAAAAGAGATATCCTATACGCAAGAGAAATTCCATGCGAAAATGTGACAATTAAGGCTCAAGATGGAGTGTTATTATTTGCTAGATATTACAATAAAAATTCTAATAAGACAATAATATTTGTTCATGGATATCAATCAAATGCATTTAATAATTTTTCTACAGCAATGATAGATTTCTTAAATTGGGGATATAACGTATTGCTAATTGACCAAAGAGCGCATGGTAATAGTGGGGGTAGGTTTACCACTCTAGGTTGCAAGGAAAAGGAAGATTTACAATTATGGATAAGTTATATTGATAGTAAAATAGAAGTTACGGACATAATTGTTTATGGAATATCAATGGGAGCGACAACTGTTGGATATACTGCTGAAAACATAAAAACAAATAAAGTTAAAGGCTTGATTATGGAAGCAGGATTTACTTGTTTTTATGATGAATTGATTTGCAGTTTTGGTCGAGTATTTTTGAAACAAGCGGCATTGAATTACGTTTACCTAATGGCGAAAATAGTTTTAGGTATTGATATAAAACAAAGTATTGAATCATCTTTAAAAAACAATAAAATACCTATTTTGTTTTTACACGGAGATAATGATAAAGAAGTTCCGTTAGAATTCACGGAAAAAAATTATTTTGCCTGTGCTAGCACAAAAGAAATAATTGCAGTAGAAGGTGCTGGGCATACTCTTTGTTATATTACAGGGGGACAATCTCTTCAAAAGAAGATCAATAATTTTATTGAGAAGTGTATAGATAAAAAGGATAAATAGGAGAAAGACTAATGAATGTGGAGAAGTTTGTTATACTACCAGATGGTACGTGTGATTTAAATGAAGAAATTAGGAAAAAATATAACATAGACGTCATTGTGGGACATGTGCATTATCCCAATGGTGTTGAAGAAAAAGCAATGCTTTCGTGGGAAGATTGTTCTTTATTAAAAACTCATACAGGGGAGGAATTCTATGCGGAATTAAGTAAAAATCCAAGTGGTTTTACAACGGCTCCCCCAAATATTCAAGAATTTTATAATACTTTTGAAAAATATGTAAAAGATGGCTATGGTGTCTTGTCAATGACAATTTCGTCAGGGATGAGTGGTACATATAATTTCTCGGTTAATGCAAAAGAAATGATATTAGAAAAGTATCCTGAAGCAAAAATAGAGTGTTTTGACTCTTTGCGTTTTGGTCCTGGTTATGGGTTAATGGCCATATACGCTTCTATTTTGAGGACGGAAGGAAAGACATTAGCAGAAGTAAAAGAATTTTTGGAAACAAATAAAAATCGTTTTCATCAAATTGGTTGGCTAGATGATCTGTCTTTTGTCGCGAAAAAGGGTAGACTTTCTCATGCGAAAGCATTTATGGGTAAATTAATTGGCATAAAACCTATTGGTGAATTTGATCATAATGGATTAACGACGGTTATTGCGAAAGCGAAAGGCGAAAAAACTGCATATAGAGCAATGCTTTCATATATTGAGAATACGATTGAAAATCCAGAAGATCAAGTTATTATTATTGCACATACTAATAGGCGTTCTCAAGCTGAACATTATAAAGAATTAATAAAAGAAAAATTCAATCCTAAAGAAATATATTTAAATGACGTATATCCTTCTTGTGGGATTAATATAGGCCCAGGATTGATGGCAGCGTATTATGTGGGGAAACCAATATCTAAGGATTTAGTGGAAGAAAAAGAGTTGATTACATCAATTTTAAATACAAAATAGTAAGAGGTAAACGAATATGCAAAAGATAAAAGGGAAAAAGAAATTGTTTTTTTATGGTATGGCAGGGTTAGGCATAAATATGCTAAACTTAATAATAGGCTCGTACCTTTGTGATGCTTTGATGATTGAGGGCTTTCAAGAAAATATAGAAAATTGGACGTACTTAAATAAGACCTTAGTCGTGGCAGGTATTTGGTCGATAATGATAGCAATTGCTAAAATATTGGACGGCGTTATTGATGTGCCTTTTGCGGGTTGGACCGATAAGTTGAAATCTAAATGGGGTAAAAGAAGACCTGCAATTATTTTGGGTATGGTGCCAATGTTAATTGCGTACGTTTTATTTTTAGTACCATTACAAAATGCAGAGCATAGTGTGTTAAATACGATATGGTTTGGTTTAATGCTTTGTATATTTTATGCGTTTTATACGTTAACTATGGTTACATATTATGCTACTTTTTCAGAGATAGTCGATAATGAGCAAGATAGAGTAGCATTATCAAATTACAAAACTGTTTTTGACGTGATTTATTTTGTTCTTGGATATGCTTTAATACCTGCTTTTATCGGAAGTGCTAATATTCGTATTATTGCATTAGCATTTTTACCGCTTTCAATGACGATGCTTATTCCTTTGTTTATGATTAAAGAAAGGTCAACTTTGGATAAGGATGTAGAAGAGTATAAGAAAAGTGGTCTTGTTAAAGAAGAAGAAAAAGAAGAACACGTTGGAATTTTTAAATCTTTTAAGTATGCCATAAAAAACAAAAGTTTTATGATTTGGATGGTTGTTTATTTTGCTTTGGAGTTTTCAACGCAAATGTTTTTAACCGGACAAAATGTATTATATTCTGGATATATGGGATTTGAAGGTTTTAAGATAACCGTTATTATGGCTTGTGCGTTTGCTCCTGTACCTTTTACATTGATTCTATATAATAAAATTGTAAAGAAACACGGGATAAAAATGGGGTACATTTTTTCGTTAACAGCATATTTATTGGCGATGGTAGTAACAGCATTGTGCTCGCAAAACATTATTCCAAATGAAAACGTAAGACTTATAGTTGCTGCAGCAGGTGGTATTTTATCTGCTTTTGGAACAGGATGTTTCTTCTCTATTAATTACACAATACCTTCTACTCTTGCCGAAAACGAAAGAAAGGCTACAGGGATTTCACATCCAGCGATGTATTTTGCTATACAAGGTTTGTTTGGTGGTGTTGCAACTGCAATTTCAACAGGTTTAGTATGGGTAAACTTGAAAAATATCGGTGGTGGGCAATTCATTTGGATAATGCCGCTAGTTGTTATTTTTGGTGGACTTGTATCTATGTTCGTAACAAAGTTTATGAGTAAGGATGTTAGTGAAATAGGCAAAGTTAAAGAAAAAAAGGAATAACCAATGAAAATTAGAAGGATAAATGGTCATACCTTTGAGAGAATGATAAAAAGTGGATTGTCAAATCTTAAACAGTATGAAGAAAAAGTTAATGCGATGAATGTCTTTCCTGTTACCGATGGAGATACTGGTACTAATATGTGCTTAACCTTGGAAAATGGAATAAATCATGCGGAATCTAATAATGATTTAGGCTTGTATTTAAAAGGACTAAGTGACGGTATGTTGTTAGGTGCTAGAGGGAATTCGGGTGTTATTCTTTCGCAAATTTTTAGAGGCTTTTATTTAGAGCTTGCTAGAGATAGCATAGCAGATGTGTCGGAACTTAAAGATGCTTTTATTAGAGGATATCAAACTGCATATCAAACAGTAACACGTCCTGTAGAAGGAACAATTCTTACTGTTGCAAGGGAAGGTATAGAAAATATTAAAAAACAAATAAGAAGAGGTGTTTACATCCCCAATTTGTTTTCTATGTATTTAGCTGAAATGAGAAAAACTCTTGCTCAAACCCCAGAAATGTTATCAGTTTTAAAGGAAGCTGGTGTTGTTGATAGTGGCGGGATGGGATATGTTCTTTTGATTGAAGGAATGGAAAAATGCTTGTATGGAGAAGAAATTGTTTCTAGCAAGATAGATTTTTCAGCAAAAAATAATAGTCGTACAAAAGAAAACACGTTTAATAGTTCTTCAAGTTTTGAAGTTGGATATTGTATGGAATTTTTATTACAATTATTAAACTGTAGGCAATCGTTTAATCTTGATGATTATATACAAGTGTTAAAAACGATGGGCGACTCACTTGTTTGTGTGCAAAATGATGAAATTATAAAAGTACATATCCATACAAAATTTCCATCTAGGATAATTGATGAAAGTCAAAAATTTGGTGAATTCACGTCTTTTAAACTTGAAAACATGCAAATTCAATGTGACGAAATGATGAATTCAATTGCAGTAACTAAGGATGTTGTTCATAAAAAGCTTGCAATTATAGCCATTTCTAATGGAGAAGGAATAAAGGATTTATTAGATTCTTTTGGTTGTGACGTGGTTATTGATGGTGGAAAAACTATGAATACCTCATCAGAGGAAATACTCAACGCATTGCGAAGTGTTTCTGCTGATAAGATTGTTTTATTCCCTAATCATGAAAATATAGTTAAAGCAGCTGAGCAAGCGGTGAAATTATCAAATCTTGATAATATTGTAATAATGCCAAGTAAAAACGTGATGGAATGTTATTATGCGTTGGCTATGGATTTTACAGATGAGGAAGACGTGTTGGAAAGAGTAAAATCTATGCAAGAAGCTTGTGGTTTAATACAAACATTTCAAATAACTCAATGTGTTAAAAGTTGTGTTTGTAATGGCGTGGTATGTACAAAAGGAGAGTACGTAATACTTAACAAAGGAGCCCCTATTGCTTGTGCTAAAAATTACAACCAAATTATTGAAGTTTTAGAGAGCAAACAAGTGTTTAAGGATGCTGAAAGTTGTCTAGTATTTACTGGGCTTGATATTAATGATTTGGATTTGTGTCAATATGAACAATTTGTAAAGGAAAAACTTGCTGGAATAGACGTTTCTTTTATGGATGGAAAGCAAAGGATTTACGATTTAATTGTTGGAGTGATTTAAAATGGAACTTTGGCAAATATTATTGTTAAGCGTTGTTGTGTCAGGTTTGCTTTTTTGGCTTTCTTCTTATTTTATTATCGCATACATTGTTTATAGAATAACGTTAGTAAGGACAAGTCCTGATAAATGGTCTAGAGAATGTAGCATTAAAGATGATGATGAACAAGTAGCCATGTATAAGGAAGCTGAATTTTGGTTAACACCTTACTTGGATAAAAAAGGGGACGTTGATATTGTTAATGAAGGCTTGCATCTGTTTGGAGAATATATTGATTTTGGATTTGATAAAGCGGTAATTATAATTGCTGGAAGGACTGAAGGGTGTAAATATTCATACTATTTTGCAGAGCCATATCGTAGAGCAGGGTATAACATTTTAGTTATAGATAATCGTTCTCATGGGTTATCAGATGGTAAATATAATTCTCTAGGATTGAAGGAATATTCTGATATTATTGCCTGGGGCAAATTTTTACATGAACGTAAAAGCATTAATAAAATCGTATTGCATGGTATATGTATAGGTTCTGCTACGGCGTTATATGCTTTGATTTCTGAAAAATGTCCTAATTACATAGTTGGGATGGTTGCTGATGGAATGTACGTTGATTTTAAGGAAACAACTAAAAATCATATAATTGAACAAAAAAGGCAAGTATATCCGTGTTTAAATCTTTTTATGTGGTTCTTTAAGTTATTTACAAAAGAAGATGCTGTAAAAAATGGACCAATCAAAGTTATCAGTAAATTAAAAAAACCTATTTTATTCATATATAGTAAAGAAGATATTTATTCATTACCTGAAAAAGGACAGCTTTTATATGATACCTGTACGAGTAAAAAGAAACTAGTATGGTTTGATAGAGGGGGACATTCACGAGTGAGAATAAATAATCAGGAAAAATACGACAACACAATAATTGAATACTTACAAGAGAACTTTTAATTCATAGGGGGAAGAATTGGATAAAAATAAAAAAACAGGCAGTTCAAAAAAAGTCAAACGAATAGTTGCTTTGATTGCTGTTTTAAGTGGATTAAGTAGTGGCACGATATTTGCAGCAAAAGAAATATATGATTCTTGTTTTGAAAGATATGAAAAGAAAAAAATATATAGTATATACGGAGAATTTGATTATAGCAGAGTAGAACACAGGCTTGATAGGACTTTGTTTAATTTTTATTCTGGCAAAGTTAAGTTGCAAGGCTATTTTTATCCTTCACTAAAATCTAAAGGGGTTGTAGTTGTTAGTCACGGAATGCATGCAGGTGCTGATGATTATTTGCCTATTATTGAGTTTTTGGTTAAAAATAATTATTCGGTTTTTACG
>JAEIGA010011807.1_pt1 | contig 13245 bp, 10 predicted proteins | sample 9270691 | NCBI WGS metagenome assembly JAEIGA01 (sample SAMN17057246, study PRJNA624740) | gut metagenome | biome: biome; isolation source: fecal sample | host: Bos grunniens | place: China: Xizang | collected 2019 | reverse complement strand
TGCGAGAGGCTGTCCGGCAAAAACGAACGGAAATTATTCTCAAAATCCACTCCCAGGGACACATCGCCTCCCTTCCAGGCATAACCCACCCGGGTTCCCAAACGGTTGGTCATCCGGTCGTCCGTCGAACGTTTTCCCCAGAAAGAGCGGTGATTGCCATAGGCCACCAAAGACCAACGTTCACCCAAATTCGGCTGAAAGTACACATCCGCCACCGGCAACCAGGGATAAGCCATCGACAAGTTGGCAAACACCGTCGGATAAGCCACCACACCCGCACCCTGGTATGTAGCAAAATGCACCGGTGTAAACTCGTACAGATCCCGGTAAGGACGTTCGGCGAACTTGTAATCAAAGTGCAATTTGAAACGGTTCAATGTATCCGAATAGCGCACGGGCAAGGTCGGTTTCGTCGTCGTCATCAAACGGGCTTCGTATTCCCGACTCACTTGGACCGTTTGGTTCAAATCCTGTTGTGCAACCGCCAACGAGCAGCTTGCGACAAAGGTCAAAAGACCCAAAAGCAATTTGTATTTCATAAGCAATCTTTTATTCTACTACGGTTGCGGTTTGCGGCAAACGGTTCACCCGCATGCGCACTTGTTCCAAAATATCATCCCGATCCCCGGTCGGTTGGTATTCTTCCAAAATACTGCGGAAGGTTGCATCGGCCTGCTCCCACTCTTCGCGTTCCGCAAACGAGTCGCCCAACACGATGAACGCACGGGCCAACCAGTAGGTTTGCGGTGTACCGGTATCCGACAAGGCATAAACCCGTTCTTCCACCAGTTCAAAGTTTCCTTCATCGTAGGCATCTTGCGCCAGCAAATAAGCCGCCTCAGCCCCTTCCGGAAGCACACTGTACTGCTGTGCCAACAACGACAGGATTTCTTTCGCCTTTTCCCGTTCGCCCAATGCCAACAAGGATTTCGCTTGGATGTATTCCGCTTCCCGGTGCAAAGCCGCAATCTCAGCACCGGTTTCCAACTTCCGTACTCTCTCTGCACAAGCCAAGGCTTTGGCCGCATTGCCAGCCCGGAAATAAGCACGCATCTTGCCGACCTCGGCCAATTGGCGGTTGTTGTCCAACTTCGCAATGCTGGAAAGGGTTTCGTAAGCGAGGACCGCCTCCTGATTCTTTTCCAAAACCAGGCAAAGGTTGGCATAGTTCAAGGTTGCCAACTCTGAGAAGGAACCTTCACCAATCAACATGACCTGATGATAAGCATCGGCCGCCGCTTCGATCGAACCGGTCATCTTCAAACATTCTGCCTCATAGAAATAAGCCTGTGACAACCGCGATCCTTTCGGATATTTGGTCAAATAGTTTTTCAACGACACCAACGCCTCCCGGTAGTTACCTGCCAAGAACAATTGTTCTGCAGCATTGAAGAACATCAGTTCCTTTTCATCCGCCGTTTTCAACGATGACATACCGATGCGGTCCAGGTAAGCCAGGTACTCTTCCGGCTTGTTCATGCTTTGGTACAGACTCTCGATACCTGCCAAAGCACTCGTCGATTCCTCCGACAGAGGATGTTGTTCCACCAACGTACTGTAATACGACAAGGCCTTCTTCGTATCCCCTTCGTTGGAAGCAATCATACCCATCTCCAACAGTGCCTTTGTAAAGTACACACTATCACGCACATCGCTCATCAACTTCTCGTAACACTTCTTGGCCCGCTCGTTCTTACCGGTCTGCACGTAGGTACGACCCAATTCGTACAAGGCCATCGGATAGATCGGAGATTTCGGACTCAGATCCGTGATGTTGCGCAGCAAATCAATTTTCTTATCAAACTGAGACAACAGCCCATAAGACATAGCCCCTTGGTATCGAGGATACAAATCATTGCGATCGTAGTTGGTATTGGCCACCTGTTCATACAACTCCGCGGAACGCTCGTAATCCCGCATCATGAAATAACAGTCGGCCAAACGGGTTTGGGCATCCGCCGTAAACTGACGTTTCGAAGGAGCCAGGGACAAGTATTGTTTGAACCAGGGCTCTGCCTGATCGTAGCGCTGCTGGCTGTACAGAGCATAGGCCAAATTGTACAATGTTGCAGGATATTCATCGGTTTGGTCATAACCGGCCTGTTGGAGCAACTGCTCGTTGAGTTGCACCGCCCGCGGGTAATCTTCGATTCGGAAGAAGGTTTCAGCCAACCAGAAACGGGTCAAATTCGCCAATGCAGCATTGCAGTCGGCATAATTCAGAGACAGGGAAAATTGTTCGGAAGCAGCACGGTAACCACCCCGTTCCAACAACTGCATTCCCCGGAAATACGCTGCTTTCTGGTAGTTAGCGCGCATTTCTGTCGTCAGCGAACGAATCCTGGCCAACGACTCCAATGCCGGACGGTAATCCTTGGCCAACAGATACGAGGTCGCAATGTAGGCATGGATCTCATCCGCCCGTTTGGAAGAAGGATATTGATCCAGGTAGGCATAGAACGGATTGATGTCGTTGTTCACATCAAACATCAGTTTCGCATACTGGAAGAGGGCATCTTCCCGCAAAACCTTGTCGTAGTCACTCTCAGCCGCTGTCCGGAAAGAATCCATCGCACTGAGTTTGTTCTTCAACTGCAGATACGTATCACCCAAATAGTAGCTGGCACTCTGTCCAATGGAATCCCGGAGGCCCACCACCTTCAAGAACGAATCTGCCGCAGCATTGTAACCGCCCAACGAATAGGAAACAATGCCCGCATAGTAATGGTCCCGGCGCGACATCGATCCCCCACTTTTCTGGTACAGCGACAAGTATTTTTGCGCCTCTTGTGCATTGTCCAAAGCGAAATAAGCTTCCGACACAATGCGGGCCAGGCGGGACTGGTATTCCTTGTCCAAATCCGGGTAGAGATCCGGTCCTTCCGCCACCACGGCATCGTTGTCCTTCAACATAAACTTCGACTCAATCCAAAAATAACGGGCCATCACCCCATAACGCATGTCCGAAAACAAACGTTCAAACATCGGAAGAGCCTGCTCAAATTTTTGACCTACGTAGTAAACATAGCCCAGATAATAGACCGACGAGTTGGTGAAGGCATTGCGCTGAAAACTCACGAGTTTGGAGAAGCCAGCTTCCGAACGCACATAATTCCCGGTCCGCATATCGCAGAAAGCTCGGTTGAACATATACTCGATCCGCTCATCTTTGCGCAAATAGGCATCCTGCAAACCTTCCATGATTTGCAACGAACGGGCATACTCACCACGCTCAAAATAGTACACCGACTGATGAAAAAGAATCCGAGCCAGTTCCGGCGAATACGGATACTGCTCCGCAAATTCAGCGATCAGGCCGTCCAGGTTCGGACGCTTCAGCAGAATCTGGCACAACAGGCGGTATCCCTCCAATTCACAACGGGACAAGCCTTCTGTCTCCTGGAGCTCCAGCAGACGGGCAAACTCCTTCTCCGCAGCAACGTACATATCGTTTTCAAACAACTGCTTCGCAGTATGCAAACGTGTCTGTAAATCATAGACTTGAGACTGTGCTGCAGCCGATCCGAAAAAGAGCGGACAACAGAGGATTCCCAAGCAAATATTCAAGATCCACAGGTTAGATTTCTTCATATCAATCATGCTTTTATAAAGTAGCAAAATTAGGAAAAAAGAGGCAATATAACTACATTTGTGGGCCGTTAAATGAACAAAAAACAATGAGCGACGCAACTACAAACAAACCCTCCCAACCCCTGGTCGAACTGATCGGCGCAGACATTGCCAACACCGACAACCTGGTCCTGTCCGACGTCAACCTCAGCATCCTACCGGGCGAATTTGTGTACCTGATCGGCAAGGTCGGCAGCGGCAAGACCTCCATCATCCGAACCCTCATTGGAGAGGTTCCCTTACGCAAGGGCCAAGGACGCGTCGGCGACTTCTCGCTGAACCAACTCAAGAAGCGCGACATTCCCTACCTGCGTCGCAGCATCGGCGTCATCTTTCAAGATTTCCAACTCCTGATGGACCGCTCGGTCTTTGACAACCTGCTGTTCGTCCTGCGTTGCACAGGCTGGAAAGACCGTCGCAACATGAAACTCCGCATCGAAGAAGTCCTGCAACAAGTGGGTATGCAAACCAAGGCCCACAAAATGCCCCATCAGCTGTCCGGCGGCGAACAACAACGCATTGCCATCGCCCGGGCCCTCCTCAACCGCCCCAAACTCATTTTGGCAGACGAGCCCACTGGCAACCTGGACAACGACACCGCCAACGACATCATGACCCTGCTGATGGAACTGCACGAAAAGCAACAAACGGCCTTCCTGATGGTGACCCACAACCGCCAGCTTTTCCGCCAGTACCCGGGCCGGATTGTGGTCTGCGAACAAGGCACCCTCAACGAAGAAAAAGACGATTACGGTGACGGCATCGACCTCACCGAATTCACCCCCTGGTAACCCTTTCCCATGAAACAAACAAAGGTCGCCCACCTCATCGCCTGGTTCCAGGAGCACATGCCGGTTGCGGAATCAGAACTCAACTACGACAGCCCGTTCCACCTGCTCATCGCCGTCATCCTGTCGGCCCAATGCACCGACAAACGGGTCAACCTCGTCACACCCCCGCTGTTCAAACGCTTCCCCGATCCGGCTTCCCTGGCCGAAGCCTCCTACGAAGAAGTCTTCGACTACATCAAGTCCATCTCCTTTCCGAACAACAAAACCCATCACCTCATCGGCATGGCGACCCGGTTGCGAGATGATTTCAACAGCATCGTTCCCGACGACGTAGACGCCCTACAAACCCTGCCCGGCGTCGGCCGAAAAACCGCCAACGTCATCGCCTCGGTCATCTACAACAAACCTGTTATTGCTGTTGATACCCACGTCTTTCGTATTTCCAAACGTCTCGGATTATCCCAAGGAAAAAATGTGGATGAAGTGGAGGCAGACTTGACCGCCCTCTTCCCGGAAGAACTCCGGCCCATTGCCCACCATTGGCTCATTCTACACGGCCGCTACACCTGCGTAGCCCGCAAACCCAAATGTGAGACTTGCGGTCTCCAACCGTACTGCGATACCTACCAAACGGAACACAAATAAGACTACGACGCACTCTCCGGCAACCCCTCCGCAAACGGATGGTGGCCGATGATTTCCTTCTGCCATTTGTCCCGACTCACGTGCATATAGATCTCAGTCGTCAGAATGGACTCGTGGCCCAACATCTCCTGCACCACCCGCAAGTCCGCCCCATTTTCCACCAGGTGCGTCGCAAACGAATGGCGGAAGGTATGTGGCGAAACCTCCTTCTGGATACCCGCCTTTTCCGCCTGCCGACGAACTACCAAGAAAACCATCTCCCGGGTCAACCGGGCCCCACGACGGTTCAAAAACAGACAATCTGAATATTGCGGCTGACAAGGTCCGATGCGACGCTGCTCCAGATAAAGCACCACCGAACGGATGGCTGGCTCACCCACCGGCACCAGGCGCTGCTTGTTGCCCTTCCCGACCACTCGCACAAAACCCTGCTCAAAAAACAGGTCCGACAAACGCAGGTTCACCAGCTCGCTCACCCGCAACCCGCAAGAATACAACATCTCCAACATCGCACGATCGCGATGTCCCTGGGGATGCGACAAATCCACGGATTCCAAAATTGCCACCACCTCTTCCACCGTCAGCACAACGGGCAGATGCTTGTGCAACCGCGGTGCTTCCAAGCGTTCCGAAGGATCTTCCTGGATGTAGCCGGAGAGTTTCAGAAAAGCAAAAAACGAATGCAACGAACTCAACAGCCGGGACTGCGACCGTTTGGACAACGAATCGGAACAAGTTCCCAAAAACAACGACAAATGCTCAAAAGAAACCTGCTCAGGCAAGGATCCCCCAACCTGCGTTTCCAAATAAACAACCAATCGTTGAATGTCCGCACAATAAGCCGAAACGGTGTGCTTGGACAGCGACCGCTCCAACTGCAGATAGACTTGGTATTCAGACAACACCAACTGCCATTGACGCTGAAAAGAAGCTTTCATCGTAGATAGTACCCCCAACAGGACTCGAACCTGTATTTAAAGTTTAGGAAACTTTCGTTCTATCCCTTGAACTATGAGGGCAGAAATAATTTGTGGTTAATCCAACATTTGCTGCTGGATGCGCTGCACCAGACCGGAACTAGCTACGTCGTAGGCCTTGAGGATCATACGGGAAATCGCCCGCGGAGAAGAGGCTCCGTGACCAATGACCACCGGAGCTTTGATGCCCAACACCGGTGTTCCTCCGTACTCTTCGTAATTGAAGCGGTTCAAGAACTCCCGATTCAGACCCAACCGCGCACATACGCTGTACAAAGCCTCCGATTGTTTGAGGCAGATATTGCCGACAAACCCATCGCAGACCAGAACATCCGCCTTTCCTCCATCGTACAGGTGATTGGCCTCCATATTGCCAACAAAATTGACCATCGGAGATTCCTCCAACATCTTGTAGGCCTCCCGGGTTGTCATGTTGCCCTTTTCCGACTCCTCGCCGATGTTCAACAACGCGACACAGGGCTGGTCAATACCCATAATGGTTTGCGCATAAACGGTACCGAGCTCAGCAAACTGATACAGAACATCCGGTTTCGCATCGGTGTTGAATCCTACGTCCAACAACAACATCTTGCCCCCATTCAACAAAGGAATTTCAGCCGAGATACAAGGACGGATGACGCCCGTCAAGGACCCAACAGTAGTCACCGATCCCACCAACATCGCCCCCGTATTGCCCGCACTGGCAAAGGCATCGAGTTGGCCCTCTGCCAACATCTGAAAGCCCCTCGCCATCGAAGAATCCGGTTTATGTTTGTAAGCGATGACCGGTTGTTCGTGCATTTCCAACACCTGTGAACAGGGACAAATGACAAAAATACCGGGATCTATTCCGTTTTCACGGCAGATTCCGGTAATTTTATCCGCATCACCCAACAACACAAGTGTTGCTAAGCCGGACAATTGCTGCATAGCGTCGGCGGCTCCCAAGATAACTTGAACAGGGGCGAAATCGCCACCCATTGCGTCGACACCGATCCGCAGCATGGCGTAGCTACGCTTACTCGTTGGTCTTGTCGATCACCAAGCGTCCGCGATAGAATCCGCATTCAGGACATACGCGGTGGTACAATACTGCTGCTCCGCAGTTTGAGCAAGTAGCCAAGGTAGGCATAACTGCCTTGTCGTGGGTTCTACGTTTGTTTCTACGTTGTTTTGAAACTCTGTGTTTAGGATGTGCCATTGCTTTCTATTTTTATTGTCTTAATTATTTCAAAATTTCTTTCATCCGTTCCATCATGTCCGGATCACATTCGCCGTCCTCGTGTACTTTCTGAATCGGCAGGCTCAAACATACATAATCGTAAAAAACCTGACTCAAATCCAATTCGGTTTCATTGCGTTCCAACTCGATGATATCACCGTCCGGTCTCTCTTCTTCCTCGTCCCGAACCCGAGACGCTCCCGAAAATGTCACCGCTATCGTTTCATCCACCTCTACTGGAAGTTGCAAATCACTCAAACAACGATCACAAGCCACCGTCACGTCCCCCTCAATTTTTAGCCCCAATCGCATACACAAACCGGTCTTTTCCAACTCAACGTCTGCTTTCAAATCTGCTGCAAGTATCGGATTTTCACCAAATTCAGCAAAAAATGACGTTTCGATCGGGAACTCCATCCGATGCTTTCCGGGCTGTAAACCCTTGAGGTCAATGCGGTACAATTGTTCTCCTTTGTCCATAATGGGCGGCAAAGATATAAATTTTTTTTAGAAATGAATCAACCTTTTCTGCGTTTTCTTTCAATCTCATCCAAAATAATTTTTCGGATGCGCATGGATTTGGGAGTTACTTCCACCAATTCGTCCTCCTGGATGTATTCCAAGGCCTCTTCCAAAGAGAAAACAATGGGAGGAGGAAGCATTACTTTTTCATCACTACCGGCAGCCCGAACGTTGCTCAACTTCTTGGTTTTGCAAATATTGATATTCAAATCGTCCGCGCGGGTGTGTTCGCCCACTACCTGACCGGCGTAGATGTCCTCTCCCGGAGGAATGAAGAACTTACCACGGTCTTGCAGTTTGTCCATGGCATAAGCCACCGCTGTACCGGTCTCGATAGCCACCAACGAACCGTTGTTCCGTTTTTCGATTTCTCCCTTGTAAGGCTCGTAGCCCTTGAAACGGTGAGCCACCACAGCCTCTCCTTGCGTTGCGGTCAACAAGTTGCTCCGTAATCCGATCAAACCGCGAGACGGAATATCAAAATCCAAATGAGCACGGTCACCACGGGTCTCCATGTGCAACAAGGAAGCTTTGCGACGGGTAGAAATTTCAATTGCACGTCCGACCATTTCTTCCGGAAGGTCGATGGTCAAGTGCTCAATCGGTTCGCAACGGACACCGTTGATGTTTTTATCCAACACCTTCGGCTGACCAACTTGCAATTCAAAACCTTCACGACGCATCGTTTCAATCAACACCGACAAGTGCAACACACCGCGCCCATAGACGATGAAGGAATCGGCAGTCAGACCTTCCTTCACCCGCAAGGCCAGGTTTTTCTCCAGCTCTTTTTCCAAACGGTCTTTCAAGTGACGGGAAGTCACGTATTTTCCTTCTTTTCCGAAGAACGGAGAGTCGTTGATGGTAAACAACATACTCATCGTCGGCTCGTCCACCGAGATCGGAGGCAGAGCTTCCGGATTTTCCAAGTCAGCGATGGTGTCTCCAATCTCAAATCCTTCGATACCCACTACCGCACAAATATCGCCGCTGTACACTTCGTCCGCCTTGCGTTTTTCCAGGCCTTCGAAGACCATCAAGTCTTTGATTTTCTGACGTTCTGTCGTTCCATCCCGTTTGCAGAGGGTGATCCACATGCCCGGTTTCAGCACACCGCGGTTCACACGTCCTACCGCAATCCGACCCACGTACGGAGAATATTCCAACGAAGAAATCAACATCTGCGGCGTACCTTCCAACACTTCCGGACCCGGAATCTCTTCGAGAATGGTATCCAACAAAGCGGTGATGTCGTTGGTCGGTTGCTTCCAATCCAAAGACATCCATCCTTGTTTGGCACTGCCATACACCGTCTTGAAATCCAATTGTTCTTCGGTCGCATTCAAGGAGAACATCAGGTCAAACACCTGCTCGTTCACTTCATCCGGACGGCAGTTCGGTTTGTCCACCTTGTTCACCACCACAATGGGTTTCTTGCCCATTTCGATGGCCTTTTGCAACACGAAACGGGTCTGAGGCATGGTGCCTTCAAAGGCATCCACCAGCAACAAAACCCCATCGGTCATGTTCAACACCCGTTCCACTTCCCCACCGAAGTCGGCGTGGCCAGGGGTGTCAATGATGTTGATCTTATTGCCCTTATAAGGAACCGAAACGTTCTTGGAAAGGATGGTAATCCCCCGTTCACGTTCCAGGTCGTTGTTGTCCAAAATCAGTTCGCCCAATTTCTCGGCATCCCGGGCCATACGGGCCTGGTAAATCATACGGTCCACCAAGGTCGTCTTTCCATGGTCGACGTGGGCAATAATTGCTATATTTCTAATGTTTTGCATAGGAATGGCAAAAGTACAAAAAAACCGCTACCTATGTCTATATTTTTTACTATCTTCGCAAAAAAATACGACAAGCGTATGACAGAAAAAATCATCATTTTGGATTTCGGTTCACAAGTGACCCAATTGATTGGACGCCGCGTTCGTGAGTTGAATGTGTACTGCGAAATCCACCCTTATAACAAAGCCCCGCAATTGGACGAAACCGTCAAAGGGGTGATTTTGTCGGGCAGTCCCCACTCCGTTCGGGACGAAAAAGCTCCGACCATTGACACCACACCGTTCTTAGGCAAAGTTCCCGTGTTGGGCATCTGCTACGGCGCTCAATACCTCGCCTACCACAACGGCGGAGAGGTCAACGCATCCTTGGCCCGCGAATACGGCCGTGCCAATTTGAAAGTCGTTGACATCGACTCTCCCCTCTTCAAAGGCATTCCTTTCGAATCCCAAGTGTGGATGTCACACGGCGACACCATCGCCCGTCTTCCCGAAGGGGCACACGTCATTGCCTCAACCGAAGATGTGGTAAATGCCGCTTACTCCATCGACGACAAACGCACCTACTGCGTACAATTCCACCCGGAAGTATTCCACTCGACCTTCGGTCCGAAGATGTTGGAAAACTTCGTAATGAACATCTGCGAATGCCACGGAGAATGGACTCCGGCTTCGTTCATTGAAAACACCGTAGAATCTTTGCGTGCCCAATTGGGTGACGACCGCGTGATCCTCGGTCTCTCCGGAGGGGTTGACTCAACCGTTGCCGCTGTATTGCTCAACAAAGCCATCGGTCAAAACTTGATCTGTATCTTCGTTGACAACGGTCTGCTCCGCAAAAACGAATTCGAATCCGTATTGGAATCCTACCGCGACATGGGACTCAACGTCATCGGCGTGGACGCCTCCAACCAATTCCTGGATGTCCTCTCCGGCGTATCGGATCCCGAACAAAAACGCAAAGCCATCGGCCGTACGTTCATCGAAGTCTTTGACGCAGAAGCGAAGAAAGTTACCAACGCAAAATGGTTGGCTCAAGGTACCATCTACCCCGACGTGATCGAATCCGTATCGGTAAACGGACCTTCTTCCACCATCAAATCTCACCACAACGTAGGGGGTCTCCCTGAAAAGATGAACTTGAAGATTGTGGAACCGCTCCGCACCCTGTTCAAAGACGAAGTTCGTCGTGTAGGTAAGACGTTGGGCATCAAGAGCGAATTGATTTCCCGCCACCCCTTCCCGGGTCCGGGTCTGGCCATTCGTCTGTTGGGAGAAATTACCCGTGAGAAACTCAACATCCTCAAAGATGCGGATGCGATTTATACCCAAGCCTTGCGCGACACCCCGGCACCCGAAGGCTGGCAACCGGCTTCCGGCGCCATTCCCTCCGGCGATGTCCTCACCTTGTACGACACAATCTGGCAAGCTGGAGCCATCCTGCTCCCGATCCGAAGCGTCGGTGTAATGGGTGACGAACGTACCTACGAATACACCATCGCCTTGCGCGCGGTCACCTCAACCGACGGTATGACCGCAGACTGGGTTCACCTCCCGTATGAATTCATGGCAAAAGTTTCGAACGATATCATCAACAAAGTACGCGGCGTGAACCGCGTAGTGTACGACATCTCGTCGAAACCGCCTGCAACCATTGAGTGGGAATAGACTTCCTACAAAAGAGGACTGATCAAACGCGCAGCTGCTTCAAAAATCCGATTTTGGACGCTGCGCGTTTTCCATTGCGCCCGCGTCACCATTTGACAACGGCTCTTGTCTTTGTGGAACTGCGCCTCGATCGTTTGCGCACATTCCGCATTGTAGATGACAGACGTCACCTCAAAATTGTGTTCCATGCTACGGTTGTCCATGTTGGCAGAACCGATGATGCAGAATTCAGAGTCCACCGACAGGACTTTGGAGTGGTTGAAACCATCTTTGAACAAATAGATCTTCACACCAGCAAACAACAATTCACTCACATAGGACATCGTTCCCCAATACGTCAACCACGTATCCGAACGTTCCGGAATCATCAAATTCACTTCCACCCCGGACAGAGCTGCATTCTTGATCGCCACCAACAAGGAATCCGAAGGAACAAAATACGGAGTAATGATGTAGATGTGATGATGGGCCTGCACAATGGCCGACAGGAAACACTGCAAAATACCGGACCAGTCACTGTCCGGACCCGACGAAATGGTCTGCATCAAATAAGGAGGAACCTCCTGATCCGATTTCGGACCGGACAGATTCAAATCCGGATAATATTTCTTACGACGTTTGAGTTTCTTGTTCAAAATGAAGAAACGGTCCAACAAAAAACTCTCCTGCAAAGCATATACTGCAGGACCTTCGATCTTGATGTGCGTATCACGCCACTCGGGGAAATCACCCCCATCGTAATACCGGTCAGCGAGATTAACACCGCCCAAGAAACCGACTTCGCCATCAATCACCAGAATCTTCCGGTGGTTCCGGTAATTCACCACCGGTGGAGGGAAGAAAAGACGGAACGGAGAAAAATTCAAAACCTCCACCCCTGCCTGCTGCAAGGTCTGCAAATAAGCCTTGCTCAACCCCCGGCTACCAAAGCCATCAAACATCAACCGGACCTCAACGCCCTCCTGGGCCTTACGCACCAAGAGTTCCTGAATCGTCTTGCCCACTTGATCCTCCTCCAAAATGTAGGACTGCAGGTGGATATGGTTGACCGCTTTCTCCATCGCATCGATCATGGAGGCCAAGGCCTCTTTTCCCGAAAAATAAATATCAATGTGCCGAGCGCTCAACAACATGCTCCGACTGGAATTGAAGTTCTGCAGAATGATCTTGGAGTAAGGAAGCAACTGCGTAGCCTCCGGAGCCGTCTCCAAAAGACGATCCAAATCCTCCCGCATCACCCGGTGTTTCCGATAGATACGGTCCCCCGATCCCTTTCGGCTGAACATCTTCTCCTTTCGAAAATTACGACCCAGAAAGATGTAACAAATCAGGCCGATGTACGGGAGTGCCAGAATCACGATGACCCAAGACAGGGTCTTGACCGGATTTTCACGTTTGTAAATCAGCAGCGCAGATGCTGTAATGGACAACACCAGGTTGACCCCATACAGCACCGCTCCAAGTATCGCAAAAAATGACATGCCGCTGTTCTAGAGATCTTGAACAAAACCGTGGGACTGACCGTCCACACGAAACTCGCCTTTGGTCACGTGACCCAACAGGGTAATTCCGATGCCGTGATTCAGCATGAAAGAAACGAAATCCTTTTCCTGGTCATCGTTCACCGAGATGACGCCCACATAGTCAGTCTTGCCATGCAAGAACTGTTGTGCTTCAATTTCCAAAAGCGTCTCTATCTCGAATCCCAGTTGATGGGGACGACTGCATTCCACCAACGTACGAAAGAGTCCGTCCGCGCCAATCTTCCGGTAACAAGAAACATAATCCGTGTTGGCAGCATCTTTCATGTATTGTTCGGCTTGCTTGCTTTTCAACAGATAAAGCGTCTCACCTTTGCTCTGAAAATAGTTATGAGCGTTCTTCATAAGCTAATTTTTTTCGTAAATATACTAATTTTTTTTGAAGTTCAAGAAATGGTTGTATATTTGCACTCCCAAACCTCAAGCCCAGATGGTGAAATTGGTAGACACGCCACTTTG
>JAEIGA010011806.1_pt1 | contig 13245 bp, 27 predicted proteins | sample 9270691 | NCBI WGS metagenome assembly JAEIGA01 (sample SAMN17057246, study PRJNA624740) | gut metagenome | biome: biome; isolation source: fecal sample | host: Bos grunniens | place: China: Xizang | collected 2019 | reverse complement strand
TGTGATTACGTTTGGTGCGCCCTGTTAGATGACAGGACATCAGCTGTGCCGGAGGCCGCAAAGGCATCCTCCATTCGGAGCACGGAGACGAAGAAACGACCCGCAGCGGCCTTTTCTTTGAGGCCCTGCGGATCATAAAGGAGATGAGAGAGAACGATGTACGAAACGGACGGCCAAATGAGCTTCTTCGCCCCAGATACGCCATCTACGAAAATGTCGGAGGCCTTACCTCGTCAAACCTGGGGCGTGACTTCCAAAAAGTCCTCACGGAGTTCGTCCGCCTCGTCGAGCCGGACGCGCCAGAGGTTCCTATGCCTGACGAGGGGAAATGGCCCAACACAGACTTCCTCTATGGCGTGGGAGCGAACGGACGGCCTTTCTCTCTGGCTTGGCGGCAGCATGACGCTCAGTGGTGGGGTGTACCGCAGAGACGAAAACGGTATTGCGTACTTATGGACATCAACGGGCTTACAGCCCCCCCTATTTTGCTTGACGCTCAACTTGGGCGAAACCCCGCGTGTGCCGAACCCGACGAAGCTGTCGCGGATACTGGAGCCGAACCCCGACCCGAAGTATCGGCTCTCGCAGCGGGCCTGTCAGGGGATTTTGAATCGGGCGGAGAGACGCGGGAAAGCGCTGCCGCCGGAGCTGAAGGCGGCGCTGGAGGCGCAAGCTACACCCTCAAAATCAGGGGGGGTGTTGAGCGAGACAGCAACGGGAGAAAAGCTGGAAAAGGACCTTTAGTGCAGGAAGAACGCAGTGCCACGATAGGCGTGAGTCAGGATCAAACGCTGATTCGGGCATACGGAATCGGCAGCTACGACAGCAACGGCATGAAAAGTCCCAATCCACCCAGCGGCATTTACGAGGCGGATACGACGCGAACGCTTGATTTGAACGGCGGTTCTCCCGCCTGCAACCAGGGGGGGATCGCGGTAGTTTTCCCGCTTGAGGGGAACGGTCAGCGAGAATCTCATTTCGGCAACGGATACGGGGCCGCCAATGACCCCAGTTTTACGCTAAACACAATAGAGCATCGCGCCGTCGCCTTCACGCAGAACCAACGGGACGAGGTGCGCGACCTCGCCGACGTTGCCGGGAGCGTATCCGCTGAATCTGGGACGCATCAGACCACCTACGTCGCCACAGCCGTAGATTGCAGGAACGGGACTGAAGACCCGGAGGTAAACGGAACTTTGCAGGCGAAGAGCAACGGCGGCTATAACACGAACAGCAACAACGTCGTGAGGACGCAGGCCTGCGACGTTTACAACCAGACCGTAGAAGGCAACATTGCGCCCACCGTGACAGCCGCTGCAGGGGGGGGGGGCAAACACAAGCGGCCCGAAAGTGCTGACGGCGGGATTCAGCTTTGGACAGAGCGCGAACGCCCGCAGCCTGGGCTATGAAAAAGAAAAATCCCCCACGATTCGCGGGGGAGAGGGCGGCAATCAGAAGCCGGTCGTATTGGCGGTGAACGCGGATGGAGCGAAAGACGGACGATAATCACGTTACAATCGGCAGGAACGATGCAGCAAACAGCAATGGTCCCGGCGATTCCCCCGGCGCAGGTAGCGCGTTCATATACGATGCCCGCGGAAACGGTGAGGGGGGGGTCTCACCGACTATCACAGGAGATCATCAAAACCGAATCACTGACTATACGGCGATAGTGGTCGAGGTAGAACAGAATGAAGACGTTTACGGAGAAGCGGTTTTTCCTGTGGGTTGAGGACGAAGTGAGCGTGACCCTGCGGGAACGCTCTGGTAGCTATGGGGGGGCAGTGAGGTGCTTGTGATTGAGACGCTTGTCTTTGACGAGGGACAAATCACTTGCCCGACGAATGGGCTGAACCCGCAATGGGGGGGTGCTGCCACTCCCTGTCCGGCAACGCAGGAAGAACCGTAGTGATAATCAGGGAGGTCAGCAATGATGACCTATCAGGCGGTAATAGCACTCCGCGACGATGTGACGGTGAAGCATGACGGGGGGGCTCCGCATACTCACTCGATACTATGCACCGTCAGCAGGCAATTGCAGTTTTGGAGGTACATATGCCTACAAAAGCCATGTCAATAGGTAACGGTCAGCTGCACAATGTTTCGATGCAAGAGATAGCTAACGCTCTTGATTGTATGCACGACCAGCAAGCCGTAATGCTTATGGGGGAGGAAAAGATGGAAGAAGACAAACTTTTGGCGAACATCGGCGGTGACTGTACTTCTGGGCCGATAGACGCGCACTACTTCAAAGGGCCTGGAGAACGCGCCGGGACGGAGCGCGAGGTTGTGGCAGTCGAACCCGCGTATATGAGCGACCGCAAGGGACACAACGGCGTAACGACCGACGGAACGGCGACGACGCTGACGGCGCAGGAGAAGGAAAGACCGTTGGTGGGAGGGGGTGATGCTATGACGAGCGTGGTTAGGAGACTTACCCCGCTTGAATAGCGATTGCGAAAGATTGCAACAATTTCCCGATGACTGGAGCCGATGGGGTATCAACGAGAAAGGCGAGGTCTACGAACTGTCTGACTCAGCGCGGTATCGCTTGCAGGGGAACAGTATTGCAAGACCGTGGTGGAAATGGCTCTTGCGGCGGATTGCGGGGCAGTACGAGGCGGACATTACGATGGGCGGATTGTTTGAGGGACAAGGTGGATTTGTGCTTTGCGCCCTGCAATGCGGCATTAAGCCGCTCTGGTCAAGTGAAATCGAAAAACACGCCGTCGCGGTACTTCGCAAGCACTTTGGGGACGAAGAAATGGGCGTTGAAGGTGACTGGCGTGAGTATATTTGAGGAGGGTGGTGATACCGATGAGCGGAACCGAGTTTATCCCGTTTCGTCGGGCGTTAGACCCGGCAGATAAGATTTATGTAAATCCCGCGCAGATCGTCTACGTCAAGGAGTATCTGGCGGACGGTTGTGGGAATACGAAAATTGTTTTCTCCAACGGCAAGGCCGAGGTCGTGAAAGGAACGCTGGAGCAGACGATGGAAAAGCTCTGCGGAGAAAACTGGAGTCTGAGGTGAAGGATATGCAGATAATCAGTCTACACGGCGTTGTCAAATGCCGAGCGCCGGTCCCTTACCCGGAGGAAATCGTGAAGCAGATGCGGAAAGCGGGCTATAGCGTCCGCAACGTGCCGGACAAGCCTGTGAAGAAATCGGGGAGGAAAGAAGATGCGAAGTGACGGTGGGAACAAGACGATGCACGAGGCCGTGGCGCAGGAGCTTACGAATCTCTACGCCCGCAAGAACGCAGATTACGGCGACAGCTTCCACCAATCGTATCTGGATTGGGGGCTGACGATGGCGGCTATACGAATCGGGGACAAGTACAACCGCTTCGTGTCGCTGCTTAAAAAGGGCGGCATTGCGCGAGTGAACGACGAATCCATGCGCGACACGCTGATCGACCTTGCCAACTACGCGATTATGACAGTGATGGAGCTGGACAGAGAAAAGGAGGAGGATGCCGACGATGGAAATGAATAACGCGGGAGAAAAACGCCTGACGATGAGGATTGCGCTTGACCCCGGAGCGTATCTGCCGGAGAGGGCACATCCGACCGACGCAGGACTTGATTTGCGGACGCCGATCCGCGTTGTGTTGTGGCCTATGGAGTCCGTCGCTATCGACACAGGCGTACACATCGAGCTGCCGCACGGCTTTTTCGGAAAGATCGAAAGCAAGAGCGGCCTCAACGTCAATCACAACATCGTTTCCTGCGGTGGAGTCATTGACGAGGGCTATACGGGCAGTATCGTTGTGAAGCTCTATAACCTCGGATGGGATCTTTATATCTTCGAGGCCGGGGACAAGTTGGCCCAGCTCATCATCCAGCCATACGCCGCGTCGGAAATGTATCTGGTTGCGTTGGGCGATTTTGACGACACGGAGCGCGGAGCGGGCGGCTTCGGAAGCAGTGGAAAGTGAGGGAAACGACACGGAAAGCGTAAAGAACACGGCGCAGGAGCTTTTAGACGGCCTGCGCGAGATGGAAGAAGAGGCCCCCGGCGTGGGTCTGTGTACGCTGCCTTTTAAGCTGCTGATCGGGAAGGCAGAAGAGATTATCGCCGAGCGGGACAGGCTGGCGGCGGTGAGACATGGGGCATGGGAAGAGGTAGAAGTAACGGATTATCCCGAATCGAATCTTATGGTTGCCTCTATGTTTTGCCCCAAATGCAAACGCTATCACAATGAAGTGTACCACTATGGTAATCCGACAGAAATGGCTCGATATTGCGGGTTCTGCGGGGTAATGATGGATGGTGATGGAAAATGAGCGTTTCGGCAATACCCCGTATGCAATACACGGTTATGTGTGATGTATGTGACAATCAGGAGGAATATCTTTACGGTGACACCGTGCGTGGGGTACACATACATTCGATTCACACCGCAGTGACGGCAAGCGGATATAAACCCAGCCAAATGCACAATGGGAAATTGCTGTGTCCCGAATGCCAAGCAAAAGAAGAGAAGAGAATCGCGGGCGGAGGCGACGGCTAATGAGTACGGACCAAGTCCAAACGCTTGCCCGTTGCCCCATCTGTGGGAGAAAGGCAACTGTAATACACCTTGTAGCAGATGGGCTTGATTTTGGTTGGGAAGCGGGCTGCGCCGCATTTTGCAACGGCGACGGCATACACGGCATAACGGGTCGAGAAGATCCGACTCCGTATGACCGTATTCCCAACGTACACAGAACAAGCAGGAAGAGCGCGATTGATGCGTGGAACAGATGGGCGGAAAAATGGAGGGAGATTGGCGCTGAAAATGAGCGAGGGAAAGAAGACACAATGGCTCGGTTTGTGGAATAACCGAGAAGGAGTTTACAGCGGGAAAGTAATTAAAAAAGCGACATACCGCCGTATTCTCGGCTTGTTTTAAGATACAACAAGTATTACGAAAAGGACGGAAACAGACCGAGATTCGTATATTGCTTTGCTTCTGGTGATGCGGCGGATGCGATAACGGTTGAGACAACAAAAAAAGAATATGCCGCTCTGAGCGACTATGAAGATATGTATTGCTTCACCCACGATGAACTACAGCGGTTAGTGAACCATGTAGCCTGTGCCGCAGGTGGGGAAGGAGAATATGGAGAACACATTGTTTCGGATTTTGTGAGCGGCACGGGAACGGAAACAACAGTGTGGTAATGCAAGTGATTGAAGCGCTGGCGTTGGCATAGGAGCGTCGGCGGAGACAATTTGGTTTGCGGCGGTAAAAGGGCAGCCGAGAGACAGCTCACGGTTTAGTGCTTCCGCCGTGGCGCTGTCCTGCCGCCGCAGACCGTGAGAAAGCGTGGTGATTTGCGCCTATGGCGAAGCAGAAGAAACGAAGCAAGCCTAAAGGTAGAAACAAATACAGGGAAAATTATGATCGGCAGTCAAAGCGCCATTTTCCCAAGTACAAAAAATATATCGCTTCGCCGCAATGGAAAGAAAAGCGATATGAGCGGTTGCAATATGACGGTTATCGCTGCCGCTTGTGCGGAGCGACGAATTATCTGACCGTCCACCACATCACATATAGGCACTTGGGCGACGAGAAGATGCGGGATCTGATTACGCTTTGCCAGCACTGCCATGAGCGCATACACGAGGAACTGAAAACGGGGGACGGAGATACGATTCGCAAGGCGCTTTTTATTTTGTCAAAGGACGGGTGGGAAGAATAAAAGTGAATTTGCGTAGCGAACTCGTAGCGAACAATTACGAGTTGAAACACTGAAAACCCGCTAAAATAGGCACTTTTTTAGGCCTCCCTACTCCCCTGCTAAGGGAGTAGTGCGTGTTGAGCGCAGCATGGGTTCAAATCCCATCTTCTCCGCCAAAAGGCCCGGAAACCCGCTGTTTATGCGGGTTTTCGGGCTTTTTTATTTTTGCCAAAAGATTATGGTAAACCATACAAATACTCTAAAAAACCGAAAAATCTCTTTGCGTAGCGTACACGGTAGCGAACAGTTTTTTTCAGGCTGATTCACAAGACGAAGCATCCGATTTTTGGGCGGGCATCTGATTCACGGCGGCGTGGGCTTCGTCCGTGCCGAGGTGGATGTAGCGCTGAGTGGTCGTGATCTTTGCGTGGCGCATGACCTGTTGGAGAACAGGAGCGCTAAGATTCAGCTTGGCGGCTTCCGTGCCTGTCGTGTGACGGCAGGAGTAAGGCGGAAGGTCGCGGATTCCCATGCGCTTTGTGGCCTTGTGGTAATCGTCGTACCAATCCGTCTCATGCCGTGGCTGGAGATAATTCCCTTTGTTGCTGCCGTTCGGCGTATGCTCCCATTCGCACAGGCGGCTCAGAACAGGGACAATAAACGCGGGGAAGACGATGGGGACTTCCTTGCGCTTTTTCGTCTTCTTGCCGCAGCCCCATATCTCGCAGCGCTCAAAGTCGATCATATCCTTCTGACAGGCGAAAAGCTCACCCGGCATCATGCCCGTGTAGATCATAAGCAGGAAATACCCGGCAAAGTCATCTCCGTCCGCAAATGCTTTCCAAATCTTCTGCACTTCCTCCGAAGTGAACGGCTGGCTTTCCTTTTCTTCCAAAGCCGGGAGAATGATATACGCAGAGAGGTTATCGCTGACAAACTGATCGGGCAGAGCTTTCTTATACAGATGCGAGAGCAGGGTCTTCATGTCCCGCGCCGTATAATAGGAGTTGGCCTCTGCGTCTACGATGGCCTGTAAATCCGCGGTAGTCAACGAGTCTATCTTTCGACCCATGAGCGCGTCCAACCGCTCACGGGCTTTTTTATATGCCTTTTGCTTATCCTTGGACAGATTGGGGAGGTCTTTTTTCTCCCAAGTGGTATACAGTTCCAACAGAGTCGGCACTTTCCGGGCTTGAGAGCCGCGCAAGACTGCGATATGGTCCAGCGCATCCTTCTTCGTGGCAAAACCGCCTTTTGTGCGTCGCTTCTGCCGCAGAGTCTTTTCGCCGTCCACTACCTCCGCCTGCGTGTATAGCGTGACTTGGGCGTACCAGGTCTTTCCCCGCTTCCACACGCGCCCTTCACCATTACTGCGTTTTGTGCGCTTTACGGGCTTGTTGGCCTGCTTCCAGCCGCAAAGGGCGCAGTAAGGGCCGTCCGGCGCGGTCTTTCCGCATTTTACGCAGATCAATCCTTTTCACCACCTTGCCGCCCTTCGGGGCGGCTTTTTGTTTATGCGCTTATTCTGCCCGTTTGATAGTAGGTAACGACTTTCCGCATGAAATCTTCCGTTACGTTAAAATGCTCTGCCAATTCCCATGTGTTGCGGCAGCCCTCGTCAAGAGCGGCTTTGTAATCCGATTTCGGAATAAGCCTTTGGATCTGCGCTTTGTCGGCGCGGTTTTCCGCTTTTCGGCGCGTCACCTCGTCCGCGTCTAAAGGGTAAAGTGAGCCGGTGCGGTAATGCCCGTATTCATGGCCGACCGCCATTTTTTCTTGGAGCGGCGTCCGCACTTTTTCAATGTCGAGAAAAATTCCGAAATGCCGCCCGTCGCTGACGATCACAGAGTCACATTCGCCGTCAAGACCATAATCGCCGGTATGAAAATAAACGCCCTCGTCGTACAACTCGTTATAAATCTCATTTAATATCTCCATTCTGTTGGCTCTCCTCAATATCTTTCGCAAGCATTTTCATCATGCCTACGATGATTGCTTTGTCTTTGTCGCTGAGTATGCCGGTATATTTGTGCGCCGCTGCCGTAAAATCGTCAAGCGGATCAGGCTCAGCAGAATCATTCTTTTCAAGGAATTTGCTGGCATACTTCCCGATAACGTCTTTTAGATTTACCTTTAAGGAATCGGCAATTCTCGTGATTTCGTTTGCCGACAAATTAACCGCTCCGGCAAAAAACCAAGTGACGCGAAGAAGCGAAATCCCGGTATAGCTCGAAACGTAGCTTTCGTATTTGTCCACTTTGGAGGCATAGTTGCAGAAAAGCAGACCGATGTAATTCCAATCGTCAAAAGAAAGCCCATACTCGTCCAAACCGCCCAAAAGATAATCAACGGGCATTTCAAAGTACCTTGCAATTTCTTTTGCCCTGTCAGTCGGAAGTTCCCCCTTGGTGAGAGACTTCATATATCCGTTTCCAAACCCAAGATCGCGTTCAAGGCGAGAAATGGGGCATTTCCTCCCTTTGCAAATGGTCAGCACTCTTTCAACCGTATTCATAGCGTCCTCCTCTAAAAAAAATCGACAAAACTCTAAAAAAGGGCTTGACAACATAGAGGACACTCGTTATAATGGCTTTAGAAATAGACAATCCTCGAAAACCATTATGAGCGTTCTCCAATTTGTTTGTGGCAATTCATATTGTAGAGCAAACTCTAAACAAAGTCAAGAGGATTGTCTATTTCCGCTCTAAAAAAATGAGAGGAGGGTGGGATTTGATCTATCAGAACGTATCCAGACTTTGTAAGCAAAGGGGGATTTCCATTTCTCGGTTGGAAAAGGAACTGGGTTTTGGCAATGCCACGATTCAGGGGTGGAACGGGAAATGGGAGCCTAAAGCTCGCAGCCTTTCTGCGGTGGCTGCTTACTTTGGCGTAAGCATGGAGTCTTTGATGCAAGACGCCCCTGACGATGACAAAAGTGTAGCACAGGAAGAGTCCAATAAAACGGACAGTAAGGAGGCGGTACGGCGTGACGCTTGAAGAAATCAAAACCAGCGACAAGCCGTTCCTGCTGGCAACGGACATTGCGGGAATCCTCGGCTGCAACCCGCATTTTATACGTTTGGCAGCGAGAGAGAGGCCGGAATTGCTGGGGTTTCCAACGTCCATTCTCGGCAGACGGGTGATGATCCCGCGTAAACCGTTTTTGACTTTTATCGGTGAGGGCGGCGAAGAAGAGTGAACGCCGAAGCGGAGAAGAAGTCCAGGCGAGAGGAAAACACCGTTTACAAGCGAGAAACGAGGGTTTTCCTGCGCGGGCTGGAGCGCTGCACGGAATGCGGAGCGAAGGACGCCTACACCATGAACGGGCGTTGGCTTTGCGCCGAGTGCGCCGAGAAGCACGGCGATTATAACCACGCATATTACGAGCGGCAAGCGGACGTCATTGCGGACAGGCGAAAGGCACTGCGGAGCTATCGCCGGGAGCATCGCCTTTGCACCGTCTGCGGAAAGGCGCTGACCGAAGCCTGTCCCTACAGCATCTGCGAGGCTTGCCGGGCCGCGAACAGGCGAAAGAACGGCAGACTCAGGCGAGAGAAGGGGATCATCCCCCGCTTGCAGTGGCGGGAGTTGGGCTTGTGTATGCGCTGCGGAGCGCCGCGCATGAAGGGCTGGCTGGCTTGGGAACACAAGGAGATCGAGCTTTGCGAGAAGTGCTATTCCGAGAGCGTAGACGGGCTTGCCAAGGGGCGGGCTATCTACGCCGAAAAAAAGGGCACGACTTACGGGAATTTCGAGTACGAGTACCTCAATCTGATTCGTCACGGGGAAGGTAACAAGGAGAACCGCAGTGGGGAAGAAACAGATGGAATGACGCATACACACTAATTCAAGGAGGTTGAAAACCATGAGCGACAGAGTGCTTCACGGGCTGGAAACGCTGGCGATCTGCGTAACCATTCTGGTTTTTGGGGCTTACCTTTGTCTGACTTGGGCTACCGCTGCCGACGCTGCGGAACTGCCGGAGGAATACAAGACCGATTACGCGGCAATCATGCAGTCCTGCGCCATCGTCGGGGACGTGGAAACGGGCCGGGACGCGGCTATGCGCAGAGACGCAAAGATCGACGCGCTGGGGCTGGCATATCCCACGGTGGACTTTGACGAGCTGTATCTGCTCTCGAAAATCATCACGGCGGAGGCGGGGAGCTGTTGGCTCCCCCGCGAATGGAAGATGAGTGTGGGCGAGGTCGTGCTGAACCGTGTGGCTTCGCCGGAGTTTCCCGATACCGTGGCGGAGGTCATCTATCAGGCGGGGCAGTATTACGGTGCGAACAGCCGCTATTTTAACCGCCTGCTGCCCTATGAGGACTGCGTTGATGCGGCGTGGCGGCTTTTGAGCGGGGAAAGAGTCTTTAACAATCCGTCCGTGGTGTTTCAGGCGAATTTCCCGCAGGGCGGCGGGACGGCGATCCGCTATTATGACAAGCTGCTGGGCTCCACGTATTTCTGCTATTCCTCCAAGCCGTGGCTGTATGAGGGAGGCTGAACGGCATGAAGCGTGAGTTTATTGCCAACATGATCGGCATGGTCTGCGCGGCGCTGACTCTGGTCGCCATCGGCGTTGGCATCGGTGTTGTGATTGCGAGGTTGATGTAACGTGGGCTTTTATGAAAGGCAGACAGAGGAACAACGAAGAGCATACTGGTCGCTTGTGGCTCCGGCTTTCAAGTGCCTGGACTGCGGAGAGGTATTCGAGGTTCCCGCTGAGTGGGTCGAGACTCACGGACTGGACTATGGACCGTATGAGCATTGGGTCGGCTGCCCCGTCTGCGGCGGGGCTTTTGAAGAGGCCGACAGTTTGGAAGATTGGGGGAAAAATCTTGGCGAACAAGAAGAGTGAACTAATCTTCTGCAAGGCCGATAAAGAAGAAGATTTCGGTCTGCCGAAGAGCATTGCGCAGGTGGAGAAAGAAGCGAGGGAATTGGGTCTGACCTACGGCAAATACGTCTACGGCGTCCATCTGCCGAAGACCGACATTGACCGAGCCAAAGCGCGGAAGCGCGAGATCGACGCCTACGACAAGAGAATGGAGAAATGCCTGAAAGCCAGCCGTGTCGGAGTGAACACGAAACGTGGCAAGATCAAGGCAGAGACAGGTTCGTGCGGCAACAAGGGCGGGAGATCGCCAATCCGCGTACAGCAGCTCAATGCTGACGGCGAGGTGCTGGCAACTTACGGCAGCGTCAGGGAAGCGGCACGGGCCGCGAAGATGAATCCGTCCAGCATTACGGCGGCCTGCGACTATTACCGCAAGCGCGTGAGGGCCACGGGAAACGGGCTTGCGGTGAGAAAGACGCCAACGGGCTTCCGCTGGCGCTACGCCCCGAACGAGGAGGACGATGAATGAAACTTCTTCGGCTGAATGACAAACTGGAACTTATGCTGATCGGCGCGGAACGCTACGCGCTGGGAAGAAGGAGCTATATCACGAGCACGACGGCGCAGTACCTCACGGGTCTTTTGCCGGACTTATCGCAAAACACGCTGATCGTCTTTCTACGCGATCTCTCCGAAGCCCTGACGGTCGAAAATCGCTGCCCGGATTACGCGGCTTTCGGCGACGAATGCGACCGCGTGGAGTGGATGCGGTTGGCATGGGCCGTCGGCGCGGAATTGGGGCGCAGGAGCTATACGCCCCTGGACAACGCCGAGCGGAATCTGCTGACGGAGGCGGAGCGGGTCGTTGGAGGCAGATCGTCATGCTGAAACGCCTATGCTTTGATGACCGCGAGAACTGGCTGGCCGGACGTGGGCAGGGGATCGGCGGCTCGGATGCCGCCGCCGTGGTGGGGCTTTCCCCGTGGATGAGCGCCATAGAGCTGTGGAAGGTCAAGACGGGGACAAGTCGTCAGAAGGACCTTGCGGGAAACGCCGCCGTGGAGCGGGGCAACCGTATGGAGCCGATCTTGCGGAACTTTTATGCGGAACTACACCCCCAATACGCCGTGGAGTATCACCAATTCGACATCCTCTATCAGGATGAGAGGCCCTGGGTTTGCGCAACTCTGGACGGTGAGCTGGTTGATGAAAACGGACGGCGCGGAATCTTGGAAATCAAGACCGCGACGCCGGGGGCGAAGTGGAGCCAATGGAAAGACGGGGCCATGCCCGATAATTACTACGCCCAATGTCTGCACCAGCTCCTTGCTACTGGCTATGACTTCGTTCGGCTTTATGCCTGTCTGTATTCACAGAACGGTGATATGACGCTGACGGAGCGTGAGATCGAGCGGGAAGAGGTCACGGAAGACCTGAACTGGCTGCTGAACGAGGAACGCCGATTTTGGCAGTACGTTGAGCGCGGCGTGATGCCGCCGATGCGGTTGATTCTGTAACGGGAAAGGAGGCAATCAAGGAAACCATGAGATTTTACATTGCCGGGAAGATCACGGGCGAGCCGGATTACAAGGACAGATTTCTTGCCGCGACATTGAAGCTCGTGAAGCAGGGGCACACGGTACTGAACCCAGCGTTTCTGCCGGAGGGCATGACGAGGACGGCGTACATGAGCGTATGCGTACCGATGCTTCTTGCGGCGGAGGGGGTCTATCTGCTGGACGGATGGGACAAGTCACCGGGGGCGCTGATCGAGGCGCAGCTTGCCCGCTACTGCGGGAAGAAAATCTATTACGAATGGGAAGAGGAGGTAATCGCAGATGAGAAATGAAATCGGCGGCTTGAACGGGGGCGATGCGTGAGATGGGCGTTTTGACGAAATGCACGGTCATACCGCTTTCTTACGTTGACACCGATGAGCTGCCATTCAAGGAGTTCTGCAAGGAGTTCTTTGAGATTCAAAGCGGTATACGCGGGGTAAATAACAAAATCTCCACGGACTTCTGGCTGCGGAAGATGCAGGACTTACAGGTCAAGGAAGAGACGGGCGCATGGCCCCGCTTTAACGCTACGGCGTGGGGCAACGAGGAGTATCACCGCTACAAGGCGGCGCTGCCGACCTACAACACAGCCAATCTGAGCCAACTCATCCGCACAACGGTAAATCAGCTTACAGCGCATTACAAGGATGCTCTGAGCGGGAAAAGAAGCATTGACAGCTTTAAGGGAGACCAGCCCCTTGTCGTACACAATCAGAACCTTAGAATCGAATACGTTGAGGGCGGATGTGAGCTGGTCGTGGGGCTTTTCTCGAACGAAATCAAGCAGAAGTACTCCACGAAGAACGGGCAAGTGAGGTTCCGTATGTATTTGAAAAGCGGAAGCCTGAAAGCCATTGCGGAACGCTGTGCGGACGGAGAATACAAGGTGGGCGCATCGACGGTCAACTACAACCGCAAGAAAAGACAGTTTGAGCTTGCGCTGACTTACTCTTTCGTGCAGGACGGAGAGGCTGCCCTTGATCCCGAAAAGGTACTCGGCGTAGACCTTGGCGTTTCCAATGCCTACTATGCGGCGACGAACTTCAGCTTCGACCGCTTTTCCGAACCCGGCGGGGACATTGAAGCCTTTCGCAAAAAAGTGGAGGGAATGCGCTGGAAGCTCAGAAAGCAAAGGGCCGTTTGCGGAGACGGGTCTATCGGACACGGTTATAAAACG
>JAEIGA010011805.1_pt1 | contig 13246 bp, 5 predicted proteins | sample 9270691 | NCBI WGS metagenome assembly JAEIGA01 (sample SAMN17057246, study PRJNA624740) | gut metagenome | biome: biome; isolation source: fecal sample | host: Bos grunniens | place: China: Xizang | collected 2019 | reverse complement strand
TGTTTTCGCTTTTCAAAATACTAAGTATCGAGCAAGCTTCGACGGTCTTTCCAAGTCCAACCTCATCCGCAAGCATATATCGTACAGGAGTTGTTTCAAAGCAACGAGCCACCGTACTGATCTGGTGAGGCAAAAGGAAAGCTCTACATCCGGCAAGCACCTTAAATCCATACGTAGCGTTGTTCACAAGGTGCAGGTTTTTACTAACCTTCAGGTGGTTGATAAAACAAGTCGGATGCTGGAACTCATATGCACGCAACTGCTTTTCCGGAGAGTAGTTCATCTGCGAGTAATCGAGTTTAATATCGGTTTCACACGCCTTTACGCACCTTCCGTTGGGAAGCTTTACCCAATACCAATACGGTTGGTCTTCAGCATAGGGCTCGGAGGCACGAGAAATTATCGTGCCTCTGCCCCAACTGCCTTCAACAACTCCACCGGGAGCTGCTTCACAGCGTGTAACATCTTGAGCGAAGAAAAGATTACGCCTGAACAAATCTCCATAGTATTCACCGCTGCCAAGTAGATCGTGCATCTCAGTTTTTACTGCATCCGCAATCTCGTTGTATTCAACAACCTGAGCGAGAACATAAAAACGCGGATGGTTTTTATCACCTGCTTCTACTTCTATGGGGCAACGATAATAACATCCTACTATCATGTGCATAACTCCTTTCTTAGCTTTCCAATGAAGCCATAACCAATCTATGATAAATTTAAATTACAATGTCTCGAGCTTGTGCTGAATTGCACTCTGCTCCTTTAAGAACTTAGCCGTGAATGTCATACCGTTCTTAGCTCTCATCTGAGAGAAGCTCTCTTCGGTCTGCGCCATAAACTGCGCTAAGGTTTTTACGCCATAATTCTGCAACAGAGAAATTTGCGAGGACTCCACGTGAAGAAGCTTTGTGCTGATCTTCTGTGCAAGAAACTCTTCCTGAGCTTTCTTCTTTCTCTCCTCTTCTGCTGCCTTAGCTTCCTCAGATTCGCTCTCATCGGCAATTACTTCTGCCTCGTCATCTTCTTCGAAGGAAGATTCGGGAGGAGTAAGGAAGTCTTGTGCTGTCCACACTTCAATTCCCTCACCGTCTGCTCTGTTAGCAAGGCTCTTATCATCGGTGATGAAAATTACCGGAATGTCTGTGTAGGACTTATAGCGGATGGCAACCGCCAAAATTTTATTATCGTTAAGCTCTTTCTCGCCCTCATCTACGCGATACTCTGCTGGAACCAAATCGAGCAGGGACTCAGCATATTCCAGCGGGAATCTTCTCTTGTAGTTGAAGATTGCAGAGATTGCACGCTGTGCTTTCTTCTGTCTATCATCAAAATAGTGCTTAACTTTGTGGTTCTCAAGCTCGTTGTTAACGACCTTGGGGACAATTACGAGCTCCCCATCATTTACTCCATCCAGTAAGTTAGGGTAATTCATAATTGAGCACGTATCGAACACAATGATGGCTGTAAACTTTCTCAAGTGATCCAGCTCTTCCTCAGTAAATTCAAGTGCTTTCTTCTTCTCAAGAAGCTCGTCCTGCGCTTTTACGGTATGGGTAAGTGTGCGATTCTTAGCTTCACTTGATGCAAGGCGAGTTTCTGTCTCTCCAAGTTTCTCCAAGAGTGCTTGACTTCTGCGTTCTTCATCAGCTAAGCGTGCCTCAATACGCGAAGTGTCTTCCCTGCGGCTGCGTCTCGAAGTAAGGTCATTCTTCAGTGCCTGAATCTCTTGACGGTTGCCCTCAACCATTTCTTTGATAGCTGCAAGCATTTCCTCAAAGATCGCTAATTCACTCGGCTTAGCATCCTCGGGTTTTGTATCGACATCGACGTTACCATCCGCACCATCTGCGGTCACAACAGTCGTAACAGGTGCTTCTTCTACTGTAACTACCGGAGTTGATTCTACGACTTCTTCAGTAACCACAACAACATCTTCTGTGTTTTTGATATGAACAATGACAGCCTCGCTTGTATCGTCCGTAGTAGCAATAACCACTTCGTTCTCGTCCACATCAACAACAGGAGTTTTCATAACTTCGATATGTGTTTGAACACGTACAGGCTGTCTTGCTACGGTCACAGGCCTGGAACTACAAGCACTGACTTCACCGCGCAAATAAGATTCCATACAGGTTCCTCTGTGTACACAATAGATACACCAATCTGAAGGAATCGCCATTTTCTCGTTTCCACCAGACTGATTTATATACTGCTTTGCACCTCCACGGAGAGTATCCACCATAGGCTGTACATCTGGATGCGGTAATTTATGCAGCGAGTATTCTTTCTTCCAACCGTTGCGGACTGCAAGCTGTTCAAACTCATTATATGGGTTTTTGCGTTCAACCTCAGAAACATCTACTACGAATTTTGCAGTACCGAACAATTTTCTCATTTTCATATGAGATTCAGCATAAGGCCTAACTGTGGTACCTGTTCCGCTCGTAATGATATCGTGCATCAGATAATTCCTTGCACGAAGCTTAAGGTCGAAAATTTCGGTTTTCTTCCAGAATCTAAAGTAAGGCGCCAACTTTGATGCCTCTTGGTTGAGTATTTGATCAAGATATTTTTCAACATCTGAACGCTTTTGACCACCAATACGGTTCCAGACAGCCTCAATCAAAAGATTCTCAAAATACTTTTGATACAGGAAATTGCCCTGAATAACGGGACCGTTCTCCATTACGTAATCCAAGAAAAATCTATACGGACAAAGGAACATATCCATCATCTGATAACGGTCATACTTAATTCCCTTGGTCACTTCCTGGGGCACGTTGATTGAAAACGGAAGCGGCTGGTTGACGCTCTCTACAAGCTCTGCTTTTGCAACCAATCCCAGAATAGATAGCAACGCGTAAGGTTCTGTAGTTTCATCGCCGTACTGCTTAACGTAACTAAGTCTGACATCACAGCGGTTATAACACAAACCGTAGAACAATGCATATCTAAGGAAGTTGCTTCTCTCTCCAAGTGCGGTATAATAAACCTGGAACTGAAGATCTATCGGCGAATACGCAAGACGAATAAACTCATCCGTAAGCGGCCACGGCAATTGATCGTTAACCGTCATATTCATATCGCGATCAGATACACACGCAAAGTGGTAAACCTTATGCTGCTCTCTCTCGAACTGACGCTTACTTTGAAGAATATCACCGTCAATCTGCTCGTAGTTCTTTACAATCCAGTCTACGCCCTGATCATCATCGTTCTTCTGCTTCAGATAGTAATGGAGGCCTTCCTTCAAATCGCGGAAGGTTCCGGAGAACATGGATTTTTCAGGTTTAATTTTATCCAAACGAAGCTGTAACGCCGTAATCAACGCACGTTCTTGTTCGTTAGCCAATGCCAGTTCTCTCTGCTTTAGGAACTCTTCAAGATTATGGAAATGTCTGCCGAAGTTTATGAAGTCTTCGTGAGAGTTATCGATGGCAAACAAATACGTTGCAATCTCATTGATCTCCTCGATCGCTTTTATTAAAGCAAACATATCCTTTGGAGGAACCTTATACTTGTTATAAATAGAGAGATTTTTCAGCTCTGCGGTTGCATTCGAACCAGGCATGTCTGCCAGCTTCTTATAATTCTCAACATAGGCCTCTGCAATTTCAGTCTTGAACTCATCAAACGTAGAAATCGACTCAAACAGAAGCTCGATGTTATAGAATGTTCTCAGCAATACCTCACCGGGAGCCGCGCTGAGAATGTTTGAGGATAGACACTCTTTAATTGCGCCTATGTCAAACAGAATTTTTCCGTTTTCATAATCCCAAAGTCTATAAATTGCCGAGAAGAACTGACCAATAGGATACGACAGGAAATGACGATCCTTGGCATATTCGGGATAGTAAATCTTGAGGAGAGTATGAACGTCCCTGTTGGCTGTATACACCTGCTCTTCAAGGTGACTTAAAACGGCAGCATTATTCCAAACATCATTACCGCGCTCCATTACACTGCGAGACTCTGAATAACGCTGGATTGCAGCATCGAAATGGTTGGAAACAAAGTGTGCGTATTCGGTGATGTTCGCAAACTCCATCAGCTGAACGCTGTTATAAAGCTTGTGCCACTTCTTTAGCAACGCACTTCCAACTGCGCCTCTATCCTCGCAAAGCTCGCCCAAAGCACACGCCAAAGCATTGCTGGGGTTTTGCATTGTAGGCAACTGATACTCCGGAACAATCGTATCGTGATGAATCGGTACTTCAAAGCAACTATAAATATCGTTCCAAGAGGAGTAAATGCGAGAATACTTCTTTTGATAGTTGAAAAGGAAGATAACGGTAATACCCATCTTCTCCATAGCCAACAGCAATCTAAGCTGTACGGGAGAAAATTGATGCACACCATGAACAACAATGCTTGTCAGAGGCTGTTCTCTGGTCAGAGCTGCCGCTCTTTCGCATCTTTTGTGTTCTCTTTCGGGACCTCTGCAGTCGCCAATTTCCTTGTCTGCAATATCAATAAGAATTTGCTTCAGCTTTTCCAAATTCGGCGTATCCGGGAAATGGAAAAGCGGGCTGCTTTCTGCTCTCTTCAGCATATGCACGAAAAGGCGCTGTTCTGTGTTACCCTTCGTTCCGTCAATCGCAGAAGCTTTAATATCCAATTCCACAAATAGACGCAAGGCCTCAAGAAAATGGTTCTGGTTCTGAGTAAGCGCCATATGGAATTGCTTGTTTATTTTTCTCTTATCCAGCAATTGCTTAAACACTGTGGAAAGCGCACTATACTGCTGAACACGAAGACTGATGTTATCAGTCCACGACATATAAACTTCTTCGTGCTTAACAAAATCGTCAAGAGCACAGATCAATCCCTGGATATTGTCACCCAAGACATCCTTCAGACCATTGACCAAAGTTCTCGCTCCACAGAAGTGCGGTAATGCAGAGATTTCTTCCCAGAAATCCGCTTGATCCAGTTTATACGGATCTTCGTATGTATAGATTTTAAACGGCATACCTTACACCTCCGTTTCTATGAGATTTTGCCAAGACAAATTCTGCTTTCCTTCAATTGCAATCCATGAGAACGAACGAATTGCTCTCGTCATTGCAACGTAAAGAACACGTGCCTCCTCGCGAGCCTTTTCAGACTGCTCAACGCTTTCATCGTAATAATCATTCCTTACAGTTTCACCTGTACCACCGATACTCATACTGTATCCGATTTGATAGCGATTGCCCTTCTTTATTGTGCTTACGTGAAGCTGCGTCTTTTTGATGTAGTTGATAGATGCAGAACAGAACGGCATAATAACGTGCCCGTATTCCAAGCCCTTAGACTTGTGAACGGTTATACACTGGATAGCCAAATCCCTCTCATCCATAGAAGGTGTTCTACTATCAACCGAAACCTGCGAAACAATGCTGTTATGCAGATGTTCCTGCAAGGTGTTAATTGTGAGTCTGTCCACGTTGCACGCATTGATAAGTTGCTCGAAAAGCAAATCAACGTTAAGCTGATAATAATGCTGCTTCCAAGGATCATCACTGAAGTTCTTCCAAGGTTCGAGCGTACTGTAAACCTTACGGATAGCCTGAAGCACGGGCTGCGTGCGCAAGCTTGCAACAATGTATTCCCACTTATTATTCTTATCAACAGTGTTGGCCAACATAATGTTCATAAAATGAATCAGATAGTTGACCTGTTCCTTCTCATCTGTTTTTGCTCGCCAGCCACTTGCACGCATCTTCATGCGCTTTTCAAAAAGATTGGACTTGGGAATTTCCAGATTAAAGAAGTTAGAAGAAACAAGATTATAGAGATAATCTGCCTCATCAAAGTGTACCAATGCATTTACAAGCGTGAGCATATCGATAGCAGGCTGTGACATATACAAATCACCACCGGTATTGGTATGAACACTGATTCCAAGACGACCGCATTCGGTACGAATCATATCAGCCTGCCAGTTCTCACGCACGAGAATAGCAATGCTCTTTTCCTTGGGAGTAAGCTTAGCTCCATGCTGTTCTTCGTACTCAATACGTTTCTGAATTCTTTTAATCTCCTGTACAAGTGTGGGGATTCGCATTTCATCGCTCGTAGCATGCAAACAACGATAAAACTTGTTGATATCGTACTGTCCGTTGTAATCCTTGGTTCCAAGCAATCTGTCATCGCTTCTATACGTCAAGAGATCGTTGCTTGCCCCCCACGCTGCAAAGGATTGATCAAAGATATCAAGCAAGCGCTTGTCTGTTCTGTAATTGCGCTGAAGCGAATATTCTATCCACTTATCAGGAGCTCGTTCGATGTGCAACTGATCAAACGCCTTCTCCTCTGCACCTCTGAATCGGTAGATACACTGCTTAATGTCACCAACCAAGAAGAGCTTATAATCAAGCACTGAAGCAATTCTAAGCAGAGACTCGATCTGAGAGTCATCTGTATCCTGGAATTCATCAACGAACATAAACTGCTGGGCTATCTTATCTTTCTTGAGTTCTCTAATTCTGCTCTCACTGTTAGGATCGCTGATAAAGTGATTCAACAGCGACATCATTGAACTCAAGTGTATTTTGTTGTTTTCAAGGAGCTCTTCGAAATACTCACGTTCAACAGCGGGAATAACGCTTGCAAGCAACTCGTGAAGCTCGCTATGCGTGTCACCTTCCATCAACGTGCCGAAGTCCTGGGGAGAAATTTCACTGATATTTACGCTCTTACTATGAAGTCTGCTAATAAAATCAAGTATACTGTCACGGATAGCATAAACAGGCATTCCGAGTTTGGAAGTATAGCTCTTTCCGTACTCTTGCTCTTTCTGATGAATATAGGCATCGAGCCAATCGGAAATCTTCTTACGACGATAAAACTCACTCGAAGTGAGGCTAAGGTCAATACCATATCCAAACGAAGTTCCAAGCTGCGCAATCAACTTCTTAGCATATGAGTGTATCGTGCTTACCTGCATATGATCGATCTGAGAAATCATATGGAGATAATCCGGATTGGAACTAACCAAATAGCAATTTTTAAAATAAGACTTGAGCTTATCCTCCATTTGATCCGCTGCCTCATTTGTGAAGGTGATCATAACAATACGTTCAGCCATCTTCTGCAGCGGTACGTTCTGTGTATAGCAAACAAAACCTATACGGGAAATCATTGTAAAGGTTTTACCAGTTCCCGCACCGGCACGAATAACAATGTTTTTGTCAGGGGATGTATGCTCAATAAAATACTGCTCAGCGTTAAACTGACTTACAGCTGCAATAGACTCCATTATCGTTTTTTGAGCCGGAGTATATTGGCCGTTGGAAACGCAGAAAGATTCCTGCGGATGAGCTAATTTATTTTGCATTACGCTTATATAGAGATTAAATCCGGAAAAGCTGAGACTCGCAGCCGTGATCTCTGGAGAGTGCTTAACGGTTTCATCAAACGAAATCTCAATGTTATCGCGATTTCTAACCAAGCCTTTTTGAGTCAACTCATTATCGATTGCTGATACAATTGCTCTCATCTGCGCGTTATTACCGCAAACACAATACAACTTACATCCTCGGAAATATTGTGTCGTCATCTGAGCAAGAACTTCTCTGGTGATAACCTCAGACTCGTTAAAGAAATAGAAACGCGAATAATCATATTCTCTGTAGCTTGTTACTCCGCTCGCCTCAGTATCCGAGTTAGACTCATCCAAGTCAATATCCGCCTCGAAGATGTTTCTCACTTCAAGCATCGTTCTATTATCAAAAGCATCTCTGTTCCAGTTATTTACCTCTCTGAGGGCCTGGTCAAGCTTATTGAAGAACGCAGTATTATCCGCAAGGTCCTCCTTCAGGATGGCAAACTTCTCTTCCACAACTACGTCCAAACGCTTCTGCTTAAAGAAAGCTTTTGAAATTTGGGGAAGACAAACCATCTGGAACACCAACGGGAATTTTCTAATATTCTGTCGAATTAGGCGTTCAATAGAAAAACGATATCCGCGTGCCTGCTTTTGAGGTGTAGCCAACTGCTCACCTTCGTCGGTCATAATAGCGATAGCTTCGTTGTTCTCTACGCGCAGAACGGTTTCTTCTCTCCAGCCCTTTAACTCAACGACAAGAATGCCTTTGTTGGGCAATAAGATACACACGTCAAATTCACGACCATATACCTGACGATTCCAATAAATGATATGGTTATCATCAAGATACTCCTGCATCTTTTCTATAAATAGTTTTTCTCCGAAATTCTCGGATGATATACTTCCTATCAATTTGGCCATTGATTCTTTATCCTCACAATCCTATTCTTCGTACTTACTGGTCAGATCCAGAATCAAATGTGACAATATCACCTATGTCACATTTCAATGCCTGACAAATTTTCAAGAGCATCTCCGTACTAACGTGCTCATCGTGCGTCATCTTTGCGAGCGTAGACTTGCTAACGCCCGACAACTCAATAAGTTCTTTTTTCTTCATTTTTTTGTCGATAAGAAGTTTCCACAACTTATTATAGCTAACAGCCATAATTGCACCTCCAAAAATAATTAGAGTTTCTCAATTATTAGTATAGCACATATATTGTAATATTTCAAGTATTAATTCCGCTATTTGTCGCAAAATAAGGAAATAAGTTTGTTTTTGCGGAGTTTTATCCGAAATACCAATCCTATACTTTGATGCAACTAACGAATAAGTTCTCCTTGGATAGATTGAATCAAAAGCCCCTTTTCTTTGTCTACAGCGTACCAAATTATTATCTTTGAAACCTATTGACAAACACTTGGTTAAGAGTTACAATTATCTCCAAACGAGGGAAGCTTCTTCAAGGAAATGACCACATAATCTGACCACAATTGCGCAAAACAAAATGATCCGCTCCCATGATGCTTGACCACATCAAACCGGGAGCGGTTATTTTGACCACATATTTGACCACAAATAGAAACGGACTACGTGATAATAATGGCATTTATCGGACTATATATCATTTGTTTCGGACAAAAAAGCACGATTTGGACGCTATATCACGCAAAAAACTATCCCCCTTTGCTTGGGGTGGTAGAGGCCGCAAGTTCAAGTCTTGTCACTCAGACCAAAAATCCGTAAGAATGCATAATTCTTGCGGATTTTTTCTTTTGGTTTTTGTTTACATTCAACACATTTCAGGCCTTTTTGCTTTTTACAACCTTTTTAGTACATACAAAGTACATACAACCAAGGGTATGTACACGATTTACCAAAGGTATGTACTAAATCAATGCACGAAGTCCGAAAAAGCCTTATATATCAAGGGCTTTCGGCTTTTCACCTCTACCTTTCGCGAAGGTAGAGGTTTTAACTTGCGACCTCTACTCAAATTTCCATGATAAAATTTGTTTCGCATCGACACATTATTCTTTTGAGTGGTATAGGCTTATTTCATCAAGGTCAGGAAATAATTGTCCAAACGTCTTGCTTTCCATTACCTATTCCATTTATATAAAAACGGTGACTGTTCTTCCCGAGTTTTCCTCGGCAATACAATCACCGTTATTTTTCGTTTTTCTACATCATTTAGGGACTAACAAACAAACTGCGTTTCCATCCTACAGTACTCCGTGCGCTCGTAAATGCCGAGCATCATTGCATTTCCGTGCCACCGCACTCTATGATTATCAAATATCAAACCCCAATTGATACATAGAATTATCTTCGGTAGCTGTATGCAAATGTTCTTTGGCGAGTTTTCTCAATATATTTGCTGTGACAGGATTATCAATCTCTATTGCTTTCGCCGCCTCAAAATAGGAATCGGCTCTTTTCTTTTCTCCAGAACCATCTCCAACGCTTCTAACACCCAATGCATTGGATTTTCCTATCATAAAACCAGAATTTATCTCCTCATCGTCATATTCATCCAATGCAGTTCTTATAAATTCGTGTGGGAAAATCCCATCGCTTCCATTAATACCTCTTCCTAAAATACAACCCAATATATGCTTACCTATATCATCTGGCTGTTTGGCAAACACATCACAAAACGCCTTAAAGTCCATATACCGCGAATATGCAGTAATGGGCAGCTGATACTCATGCCAAAAGAAGAAATATCCTAGAGTATTCCCTTCTTTGTTACTGATTTCTTCTAAAATTTTCATCGGCGACTCGAAATACCATGTTTTTATCGCTTCTGGAACAAAGCTTATTAGTTTTCTTTGATGCAATTTAATACACAGTTCAGCGAATTCTTCAGAATAAGTTATTTTGTCAACTTTTTTCACCAATCCATCAACTGCATAGAATTGCCCCGTATATCTTTGTACATGCTTATCGGTATTTGTTATCGCCTTTAAAACATCGATTACATCTAAAACAACAGAAGAAAGGTCACTTTTAAAATGATATGCATAATAATTAGTCAACTCAAACGGATTGTATGCCAATAAGCTTGAGTACGCTGACTCGTTATACTCAAACATTCTATAATTACTCCAAAACGCTTGACGCATTTCTTCTGTAGACAGAATATCTACTATATCTATCCTTTGTATTAAACGCAACACCTTGCTTTGGAAATCAGGACTCAATCCGTTGAGAATTCTCTTAGCATCTTCAATATTTATGAAATCAACAAAGTCGGATATTATGCTTATCTTATCTGCCTGCACTAAACAACCACACAAAACATCGTATTTATCAACCGATACTACCTCCGCTAAAAAACGCCCCCATCCGGGATCATCGTTCATCGTCACAGCGATACAATTATATATCTTATCTCCCAAGGTGCTCTCAAGATTTTTAAATAGTTCTCTTCTAAAATCTTCTTGTTTTTGAGACAACTCATAATATGTACTTGTATCGTGATCAATCAAATCCAAATTGGGACATTTATAGTATTCAATAAAAGCCCATGCATTTGAGTTAAAAGTGTCTGCTAAAGTAGTCTTATCAATCCAATATTTTAGCGGTTCAATCCAATACTGGTCCTCTTCCTCGTTGTGTCTAATAATCCACTCAATTTTTCTTCTCAATTCAAAATTAAGCTTAACTACGTCTTGATCGGAGTAATCACCAGAGCTAAATGAATCAGCAATGGAAATCAGTGTTTCTTTTTTTAATCGACTATAGTTATCGAGTATAGTTTTAATTAAATCAAATTTACCATTATCTATGGCTATTTTTGAGACACAAATTGTTAAATCATTAATTGAATCAATCAATTGTTCATTGGTGATTTTTTCTTTTTTAGGTGTGCGTCTTGCACCCAATCTCACTCCCAACATAATATTATCTAACTGAATCAAATCCATAGTTAAATATGCTGCTTTTATAGGAGCAAGCATCAAATATCTCTTTACAATTTTGACTTTTTCATCTAATGACAGCGCACCTTCGTTATGCCACAAACAAAGTGCGGTTAGCAAAGAATCTTTGGGTGAGTTGGAATATGCCGTACTACATTCAAAATCCATTAAATCAAACAGCATATTGCAAGCTTGTATTTTTGTGTTATCAAATGTACACAAAACTCCCAGCGCATGCAAAACAGACGAATATCTATAGGTTTTCAAAAATGCTGCTACTACACTTTCTGAGGATTTTATATCTTTTGTCAAAAGTTCCATCACTGTTTCCGGACACGCTTCTGCTATTACAGATAAATTACTCATGACATCATCTACATTTCCATTCACAACTGAAGAAAAAATGTCTTTAATCAACTTTGACAATTCAATGCTTTCGGGTTCAGTATATGATACATAAATTAAGTTGAGAAACAAATTTCCCAAATGTCTTCTGCATCTTAATACGTGCTCACGAGGGATGGTTATTGCGCTTATATCAGAGCACAATTCAATTACAACATTGGCAAGCCTTTTAAAATATCCATCAGTTGTTTTTATGCTTAATGTTTCCCAAGCTTCCTCATAATTTACGATGGTGCAATAATGCGCGTTTACATATTTCAACGGAGCATCTTCCAAAGAATCCCATTTCATATATACCTTGCTTAGATCTTCATAAGAAACTCCTGATAGTCGTTCCATTAAATATTTATCTGCTGCATCGCCAATGTTATAATTACGCATAAACATTAACGGCGTCAACAAATCTATTTGGGGTTGGCTTTTCCAGCCTGGTGCAGATATTGTAGATGTCCCTGGTATTTTTCTAATCAACGCCAAAATATGACAATGTGTAAATTCATAATACTCACTCGTTTCATGCTCCGATATCCCCATATCTTTCAACGCGGATTCAAACTGCAGTTTAGTTAGAGGATTCAATTCTATATCAGCATGAACAGAAGAAGCTTCTTTGCAATAACACAAAAGATTTATATTTGATTCGTCTAAATCTATTGTAATCGGATAATCCAGCAAGAAGATCTGATTTTTATACTCTCTTGAGAGTATTAAATATGTATTATTATCTTTAATTACAATTGCTTTGTTCGCGAATTCCGCATTGGAAAGAAGAGCCGATAAACAAAATCCATACGCATCTATCGTCGTATTACTTTTAACCCTAATTATAGATCTGCTTCGAATCGCATCAAATAATTCTTCTACAGACTCCTTTCTGCCGTTTAAGAACATCGAAAAAGAGAGCGATGGATTGGTTTTTTTAGAGTGCCTTTTCCACGCCTCATTTAACGTATAGAAGGAAAGGGGTTCTTCAAACAGCTCTTCAAAAAGCCACGCGCACACATCCGGGCATGCATCAATCCAATCACAAAGCATACTAGCATCATACACATGAACGTTTTTCCAAGCTCTTTTTGATTTTTCCCACTCCGATATAGAAATTCGATATGCCCATATTTTAGGCACTACCAAATATATGGTTGCACTTTTCTTATCCACGCCTAATGGATTCCTTGTTCTTTTTTCATAATCAGAGTTTATTTTATCTAAAGAATCACTAGTGGCACCTAATTCCCAGACACTAGTTCCTTCCGCAATAAATCTAGACGCTGTTTCAGATTCTACAACGCCATCAAATCCAGGTGCCCATATATCATCAGCATGAGGAAATCTAATCTTTCTAACATCAGACGTACTGGACAATATCAACCTCTTGATCAATTCTGGAAACAATCCTTGAAATTTTCTTTTCTGTAAAGACGATAATGAATCCAACTTGTTAGCTGTTAAAAACGACATGTTATTTCCTCCTTAATAAAGTTCCTTCTATGCTGATTAGATTAAGATCCCATTACAATGATCCACCTCATGCTGAATAATCTGCGCCGTCCAGCCGGTGAAGTTTTTCGTGCGTGTTTGCATTTCCAAGGTCTGATACTG
>JAEIGA010011804.1_pt1 | contig 13247 bp, 9 predicted proteins | sample 9270691 | NCBI WGS metagenome assembly JAEIGA01 (sample SAMN17057246, study PRJNA624740) | gut metagenome | biome: biome; isolation source: fecal sample | host: Bos grunniens | place: China: Xizang | collected 2019 | reverse complement strand
TCTCCTCAAGCCTCCATACGTCTGTAATGGCTGTACAGAAAGGCATGGTTGCAAGCTTCAGCGGCATCTGTACGATGCAAAGTATGCCCAGAAGGAATACGAGGCAGTACGTAGTGAAAGACGTCAGGGCTTTGCAATATCCCAGGAGGAACTGAAGCGTATTGATGCGATCATCGCTCCTCTCGTGAAGCAGGGACAGTCTATCCATCACATATGCATCGAGAATGCAGATGACATTATGCGCGATGAAAAGACCATCTATAACTACATTGATGCAGGGCTTTTGTCTGTTGGAAATATCGACCTTCTCCGGAAAGTCCGGTACAGGATCCGCAAGAAGAAAAATCAAGGTGCGATGGGCTTTATGCCTTTCATAATGAATGTGGGACACGGAAATATCTAATCCGAAATGTCGTCAAGGATATTTCTCTTCCTACAAATCATTTGGTTCAGTGTGATGCTGATTACTAAAATTAAAGAGAAAATGCTGTATAAGATATGTATTGGTGGTATAATGACGCTATATTGTTGAGATATTTATGAAGGAGGTCTTGGATGGGGCTACCGGAAGAGATTAAAAGAATTAGACAACGAAGTTTATTGACACAGGAGGAATTTGCAGATGCATTGAGTTTTTCTTTTTCTACTGTCAATCGTTGGGAGGGTGGACATGCTAAGCCCACTATGGCAGCTATGAAAAGTATTAAGGCGTTTTGTGAGAAGAACGGGTATGATTATGCTCCGGTTGAAGAAGCTTGGTTGGATTACGATGTAAACAATAATTAAAGTGAGGACATTACGATGACAGATGCAGAAAAAAGAGAGGCTGCCAGACAGTTTCATAATAAGTGGGTTGGAAAAGGCAAAGAGGACGAGGATGATCGCTCTTATTGGATTGATTTCTTGCAGGACGTTATGGGTGTAGACCATGTTACGGACAGAATTGAATTTCAGAAAAAAGTTGTAGGACCAGATGGTAATACCAAACGTATTGATGCGTATATTCCAGAGACTCATGTCCTAATTGAGCAGAAAAGTCTTAATATTGATTTATCAAAGCCACAGCCAGGACATAACAATATGACCCCTTATGAGCAGGCTAAAATGTATGATAATTCGCTACCGGTTAGTGAAAAGGCAAAATGGATTATTCTATCGAACTTTGCTGAAATATGGGTTTATGACATGGATACAAGAGTGCCGGAGCCTACTAAGTTTACGTTGGACGATATTCCGTCAAAATATAGCTTGTTTGACTTCCTAATAAATCAAAGTCAAACGAAAATTACCCAAGAAATGGAAATCTCTGTTAAAGCCGGAGAATTTGTTGGGTTGATGTATGATGCCCTTTTAAAACAGTATATTAACCCTGAAAACAAAGAGAGCCTAAAGAGTTTGAATATGCTGTGCGTTCGTTTAGTATTTTGCCTTTATGCGGAGGATGCACATATCTTTGGAGAAAATGGTCACATGTTCCATGATTATATGGAACAGTTCGAGACAAAGGATATGAGAAAGGCTCTTATAGAACTCTTCAAGATACTTGATACACCTGAGGATAAGCGTGACCCTTATGATACCAGTGACTTATCTAAGTTTCCTTACGTCAATGGTGGTTTATTTGCCGATGAAGGTATAGAAATACCGAATTTTACTGAAGAAATCAGAAATATACTTCTTGCAAAGGCGAGTGAGGGATTTGATTGGTCAATGATTAGTCCAACTATTTTTGGAGCAGTATTTGAGTCTACATTGAATCCTGAGACAAGACGCAGTGGCGGAATGCATTACACATCCATTGAGAATATACATAAAGTTATTGACCCACTGTTTTTAGATGATTTAAAGGCTGAGCTGGATGAAATCAAATCTATTCAGGTACTAAAGACGCGTAACACAAAGCTCAAAGCATATCAAGATAAATTGGCATCTTTGACATGGTTAGATCCAGCCTGCGGTTCAGGAAATTTTTTGACGGAAACCTATATTTCCATTAGACGCTTAGAGAATGATGTAATCTCAACGTTAAAGGGTGGTCAGATTTCTTTTGCAACAGATATTGAATCAAGCCCTATTAAGGTGGGTATCAATCAATTCTATGGAATTGAAATTAATGATTTTGCTGTTACGGTTGCTAAGACAGCTCTTTGGATTGCGGAATCCCAGATGATGAAAGAAACGGAAGATATTTTGTTGATGCAGCTGGATTTTCTTCCACTTAAAACGAATGCATCTATCATCGAGGGTAATGCATTACAAATCGATTGGGAAGATGTGATTTCAAAGAAAACACTAAGCTATATTATGGGAAATCCGCCGTTTCTTGGTTATTCTAATCAATCATCAGAGCAAAAAAAAGACATGCTTAACGTTTATGTAGATGAAAAAGGAAAGCCATATAAAACAGCAGGAAAACTTGATTATGTAACAGCATGGTACTTTAAGGCTTCTCAGTTTATAGAAGATACTGGTATTAAAGTGGCCTTTGTATCTACTAATTCAATTACTCAAGGTGAACAGGTGGCGAATGCATGGAAACCTTTATTTGACAGGTTTGGGATAAATATAATATTTGCTTATAGGACATTTATATGGAATAGTGAAGCGTCGGAAAAGGCTCATGTTCACTGCGTTATTATTGGATTCGCTAATACAAATGTTTCAGAAAAATACATTTATGAAGGAGCGCAAAAGAGCAAGGTCAAAAATATAAACCCTTACTTATTGGATTTAGATAATATTTTTATTGAGAATTCTAATATGCCAATTTGTAAGGCACCTGCTATTTCAAAAGGATTTCAGGCAACGGATAATGGATATCTTATTCTGTCTGCCGATGAACGAGAAATATTTTTGAAGGAAGAACCACAGGCAGAAAAGTGGATACGACCATATTCTATGGGGGTAGAGTTTATAAAGGGCATTCCCAGATACTGCTTGTGGCTCAAGGAAATAAGTCCAAATGAGATAAATTCGTTGCCATTGGTTAAGAAAAGGATTGCACAGTGTAAAGAGTGGAGAGAAAATGCACCTAAATCCGGAGATGCGTATAAACTGAAAGATACCCCACATCTTTTTAGACCATGTAAACAATTTAAAGATACAACATATATTGCGATACCATTGGTATCTTCTGGGAATAGGCGTTATGTTCCAATGGGATTTGTTAGCAATGGAATGATTCCTGGCAATAACTTGTTTTGTGTTTTTGATGCAGAGCTGTATGACTTTGGTATTCTGGAATCAAATGTACATATGGCGTGGTTGAGAGCATTTGGCGGTAGATTAAAAAGCGACTATAGATATTCTTCTGGCACAGTATATAATTGCTTCCCTTGGCCGACGCCGACGGGAGAACAAAAAGCAAAAATAGAACAGACTGCACAAGGAATATTGGATGCGAGAGCGCTATATCCCAATAGTAGTCTTGCTGATTTATATGACCCACTTACTATGCCAGCAGAACTTCAGAAAGCGCATATTGCGAACGACAAAGCCGTTATGCAAGCTTACGGTTTCTCAATCAAAGACACGTCGGAGGCTGACTGTGTTGCTTCTCTTATAAAGATGTATCAAGAATTGACGACTGAAAAGGAGAAGTAAGGACATGAAGAAGCTGAAAAAACAACTGTCCCAGCTACAGGTTTTAGTTATGCCTCATGCAATCATAACTTACGTGGCTATTGTAATTGCGGTATTACTAATCATTTTCTCGGGTGTCTTTTATATGCAGAACTCATTTGTTTCTGCGGTATTGATAGGGATTGCTACAGGTGTGATTTCTGGAATCGTGCTACTAAGTTTCGGTTATAAAGTTATACTTAAATATATACAATAAATTCAAAGTGTATAGGGTTTCACCTTGTATATGAATCAACAACCAGCATGTTGTACAGAACCCGGATTCAAAAGTGAGGTTGGCAAGTGTGTTGTCATATGATATACTACCAAAGATAGTGGGGGGAAACTTAGAATTGAAAATAATTGATTATTAAAGGGCAAGATTTATATGATATATAGTCTTGCCTTATTTGTTTTAAAGAGTGAAAGGATAGAATATGGGATTAGTTGTTAGGGATTTAGTAAAGAAATATGGAGATAAGACAGTTGTAGATCATCTGTCATTTACCATGGAAAAACCGGGAGTATATGCACTATTGGGAACAAATGGAGCTGGAAAAACCACATCGATAAGAATGATTCTTGATATGTTGGTAAAGGACGAGGGACAGGTTATTTATAACGGAAATCCTCTATCTATTGAGAATACCAGCATCGGATATCTTGCAGAAGAAAGAGGATTATATCCAAAGATTTCACTTATGGATCAGATGAAATATTTTGCAGGTTTAAAAGGGGTTCCTAAAAAAGAAATTGAAGAAAGAATACGCTATTGGGCAGAGAGATTAAATCTTACAGAATATTTTTATCCGGAACCTGTAGGAAAAAAGCCGGTCAAGCCATTTAGGGCAGAACAACTTTCAAAAGGTAACCAGCAAAAGGTACAGCTTATGGCTACCCTTATTTCCGACCCACAAGTCATTATACTTGATGAACCATTATCAGGATTGGATCCTGTGAATATGAATATTTTTAAAGAAATAATTCATGAAGAATCCAATAAAGAAAAATATATTATAATGTCTAGTCATCAAATGACAACTATAGAGGAATTCTGTACAGACCTTACAATACTTGATAAGGGAAAAGTTGTATTGCAGGGTAATCTTAAGGAAATTAAAAAGAGCTATGGCAGGGTGAATCTCTTGATAAAAGCAGAAGCTGACGTTATGCCATATGTAAAAGATATGGGATTAAAGGTAGTAAATATCACTCCAGAGGAAGTAAATATTAAACTGGATAGGGAAAGTCAGGCCAAGGAGCTTTTAGGGAAATTAGTGGAAAATGATATTCCAATTCTTAGGTTTGAAATCACAGAGCCATCGTTACATGAAATATTTGTAGAAAAGGTGGGGAATACAAATGAATAAAGGTGAATTAAGAGGATTTTCTCATGTTTTTAGATTCACACTTATTCAGGCAATTCGGTCAAAGTCCCTAGTAATTACTATGGTTTTAATGGTAGTGGTGGCGACTTTGACATTCCCTATAATGGGACTGATGGAATCTAAGGGAAAAAGTAAAAAATGTGATATTAAAAAGGTATATGTAAAATCTGACCTGGGAGTTGACATCCCGTTTAAAGAAGCAGTGAAGGATAAAAAAGAATATAGCAGTATAGTCTTTGAAGATATTACTGATATAAAGGAAGCAAAGAAGAGTATTACACAGAAGAAAGAGAAAGCGGTTATTCTAGAGTGTAGCTTAAACTTGGAAGAAGGCAGTTACATTTTCCATATCTCCTATAATGCAGCTAAAGGCATAGATTCATCAGATGCCGAAGAATTAGGAGAGATAATAAAGAAATGGTTTAACACTTATAAGGTTAATGCATTAAATGTTAATAAAGACATAATAGACACCTTAGAAAGAGAAGTTTATGCTGAATCTGTTAGTGTGGAAGAGTTTACGAAATCTGAAGGAAAGACTGCAATATCCGAGGCTCAATATCAAGTGGTATATTTCCTTATGATGTTGTCCTATATGGTTATTATTATGGCGGCTAATATGGTGGCCTCTAAGATTGTGGAAGAAAAGACTAATCGAATTGTGGAATATCTTATGACAACAGTGAGGCCTATGGCTTTGATACTTGGTAAGATTGTAGCCACAATACTTGTAGTAGTAAGTGAATTCATTTTTATAGCAGTAGGATTATTTGTAGGAAAAAATGTATCTAAGGAACTTTTTGATTATACGTTAAAAGGTGGACTATCCATTATTATGGATGGAAATATAATAAAAGGACTATCAGTGACAAATGCAGTGATATGTGTGATAGTCATTGCTTTAGGAATCCTTTTATACAGTATGATATCCGGACTGTTTGGAGCAACCGTGAGTAAAATCGATGAAATGCAGCAGGGAATGAAGACATTTCAAATTATCATATTAACTGGATTTTTTGCTTCCTTTGCGTCCTTAATGATAATGAGTAACGTTGAGATTAACGAATATGTTGTATTTACAATGATTTGTCCTATTACAAGTATGTTTGTTCTTCCGGGAGCTCTTATTGTTGGAAAGGCAACCACTGTAATAACGATATTTGCCTTGATTTTATTAGTGTTAACCAATGTGTTAGTGATGATTTTTGTAAGCCTGGTATATGAAAGTGTAATTGTATCAAACGGTGAGCCTACAACTCTAAAGCAAATGATAGGTATTGCCAAGGCATCAAAGAAATTGAAAAGAAATGGAGGAAAAAATTGATGAAAAGTTTTAAACTTACAGGCTTTTCTAAAGTGTTTTCCTTCACTTTGAAAAGTCATATAAAAAATAAAAGGTTTATTATAACAACGGTGGCTTTTTCGTTGATACTTATGATAGGCATAACAGTGTTGTTATTTATCTATACTGGTTCTGAAAAAAATAAAAAGAACTATAAATTTGATGATTTAGACAAGGTATATGTATCTGACGAAACTGGTTTTGGAATTCCGGATTATAGTGCATATTTTCAAGCAATGGGAAATAAAGATCTTTCAAATGTAGAGTTTGTTGAAATAGAAGATTGTGAAGCATTTGTTAAAGAGAATAAGAAAAAGTCTGATATGATAGTTATCAATCAGTATTTGGATAATGATGAGTATATTATTCGAGTTATATCTGGAATTGATGTTGATGAAAAAAAGGCAGAGCAATTTGCGAATTTGCTAATACCTGCTTTTGAAAATCAGGTATATATAAAATCCGGATTATCTCAAGAAGAACTTGTTCAGATATTAGTGCCGGTAGATATTAGTGTTTCCAGAATTGGAGAGGAATTCAATAAGACGAAGGAATTAATCACTATCATAGCATTCTTTATAATGATGTTCTTAATATATTTTATGGTATTATTTTACGGACAGGCAATATGTACTGAAGTAAGTCTTGAAAAGACCAGCAAGCTCGTGGAACAGATGCTTACCAGCGTAACACCATATGCTTTGTTAATGGGGAAAATATTAGCTAATATAACGGAAGCAATACTTCAGGTGTTTATATGGATTTTATCAGCTGTAATAGGGTTGATAGGCGGAAATTTCATAGTAATGAATGCATATGGATTGGAATCTAATGTTATAACACAACTGTTTGATATATTAAAAGAGAGTTTTAAAGGACAGGGATTTTCTGTTGCAGCAATTGTGATTTCAATAGTTTTAATGTTAGTAAGTATTATATTCTATATGATATTTGCAGGATTTGCCGGAAGTTTGGTAACAAAGCCTGAAGAGGCGTCTAATATGCAGGCTATATTTATATTGCCTATGGTGGTTTCATATATGATTGTGCTTATGACTATTATTTCCGGAGAAGGAAAGGTTCCGATAATAATGAACCTTATTCCGTTTACGGGAGCCATGAGTGCACCGGGAATTGTTCTTGTGGGAAATCTTTCCGTAGGATGGGGAATAATAGTGTTGGCAATTATGATTATTAGTTCTTTGTTGTTACTGTGGTTAGCAGCTAGAATCTACAAAGGACTTATGTTCTATAGTGGATCAAAGCTATCATTTAAAAATATTTTAAAAGTTGCCAAAAATAAATAAACTATTTTTTCTTTATAATCCATTTATCAAATATAGCTAAAATAGATGGTAAAAATACTAGAATCAAAATGATTGAACTTATAACTCCTAAAGAAATGATTCTACAAATAGGAGAAATGGTCTGATCTTTATAAGTGAATCCCACAATAGCTGTTGCACATATCATAATAAGGCTTGAAGTAGCAATGGTTCTAATGGAGCTTTGGTATGTATCTGCCAAAGCTTCTTTTATACCCTTTTTTTCGCGTTTTTCCCTATAATAATTAGTAAATACAATGGCATAGTCAATGGTTGCACCCATAAGTATACACTGCATGATTAAAAGGGCCAGATATACCATGTCATAATTAACTATAGCCATTGAGGTCATAGTAAGATAAACAGCACCTTGAATTACTAATACCAAAATCAAAGGTATTAAAATAGAACGGAAAGTAAGTATAACTACAATAAAAATGGCAATAGCAGTTAGCAATGTAATTTTATTCATTTCATCTATAAATGTCTTTTCCATTTCCAGGGCCATGATAGTATTTCCAATATAATAGTGGGTTTCTTTTAATGATGAATCAGTGATTTTTTCTATATCTTCTCCAAGTTTTAAGATTTCATCACTGCCAGGAATAAGATCTGTGGAAATTATTATTCGGGAATGCTCTTTACCAACAAACATAGATTTGCTAGAAGAAATAGAAGAGTATGCAGCGTTAAAAATCATCAGTTGCTGTTTGCTTAACATATCTGAATACTTATCGTTATTCATTAAAAGGTCAAAAAGCTCATCTATTGTAAAGGTCATATTGTCATCAGTGTAAATAGAGTCGATGATAGAAGAGTCAATGTCCATACCCATGGTAGAGATAGTTTCCTTTAATTCTGAAGCAGTATAGGATTTTCCTAAAGTATTGCTATAGGAAGTAATGGATTTTATACCTGAAACATCCTCCAATTTTGTTATAAGATCTGTAATTTTATTTTCCTCAGAATTGTCATATAAGATAAGAATCTGATTTTCAACAGGAAAGATTTTAGATACTTCATTTTCTGCCATAGCATCGTAAGTGATTCCTGCATAACTTTTGCCGACAAATACAATTATAAAAAGAAGCACGAAAATAGGAGCTAAGATATATCTTGCTCTGTAACTTAAACTCGCCATTCTTCTGACAGGAATGGTAAGGGATTTTTTTGTTGTAAGAATAACTAGTTTATCAAAAACTAACATAAGGGCAGGAAGTGCTGTAAATACACATAGCAAGCTGCAAAATACTCCTTTTGCTAAAACGATTCCTAAGTCAGCACCAATAGTAAAGCTCATAAATATTAAAGCCAGTAATCCGACAATAGTTGTAAGAGAACTACTTATAACAGATGGAATGGCAATTTCCACAGCATTTGTCATAGCTTCAACGTGATCACTTGTTTTTTTACAGGCTTGTTCATAACGGTTGGATAATATAATAGAATAATCCATGGATAAAACCAGCTGAAGAATAGCAGATATACCATAAGTTGTGGTAGAAACACTTTCTAATATGGCATTACTTCCGGTATTTAAAAGCACTGCGATTCCAATGGTCATAAAAAAGATGATAGGTTCAATCCAGGAACTACACATTAAAAGCATAATAATTAAAACGCAGATCAATGCGGTCATAGATACCGGCAACGGTATAGAATCAGGATCATCATCGGTGGTATAACAAAAGGTATAGCCTGTTAAGGATTTATCTAACTGCTTCATGACGGATTCATTGGCATCAGCAGATTCAGTGGTAAGAACAAAGAGAGTGTGATTTTTCTTGTTATAAAAAGAACTGTCGGCTTCATAGCCCACACTTAGGACTTTATCAATATTTGACAAGATACCTATTACGTTTTCAGTATCATTTGAGTCTAAGTCGGTAAACATAATACGAACCTGATCAGGAGTGGTTTCCATATCAAATTCTTTGTTCATAACTTTAAGACCTTTACTCATCTGAGAAGATTCCGGGAGATACTTGGATCTGTCTGAATTAAGATTGACCTTGGGAATGGCAAAGACACATAATGCTGTCAATGCTAAAATTGTAATAAAAAAAACAATTCTGTATTTTACTAAAACTTTGGCTAAAATCTTCATAAAAACTCCTGCTAAATATATTTAAAATGATTATAAAATAGCAGAAAAATATTAACAACATTTATTGAGATATATCATGTGTATTTTTTATACTTTTTTTATATTCAAATGGAGTCATCCCGGTATTTTTTTTAAACATATCTGAGAAGCTGCTGGAATTCTTGTATCCTACAATATTAGCGATTTGAGCGATAGGCATGGAAGAGTTTTCTATTAAATGTTTTGCAAAGTCAACTCGTTTATCTAGAATATACTGCCTAATAGTTGTCTTTTGGATTGCTTTAAAGAGGTACTTTAACTTTGAACAACTCATACAGGCTATCTGCGCCAAATATTCTTCTTTTATAGTTTCTGAAAAATGGTTATCTATGTAATCACACACGGATAGAATAGCATTGTAATCAAATGGAGAAAATTTTTTGTTTATGAGTTTTGTTTCATCTGTAGAAATAAGGTTGTTAGCATTTGCGGATTGAGTTTTTTTGATTATAAGAGATAGCGCTTCTATGGCCTTGCTTTCAAAATACATTTTTGTAGCCAGGCCATTTCCTATAAAAGAATGTATTTGGTCGAATACATTTGCAAGTTCCGGAAAAATGCTTAAGCCATTTAGGCTTTCGTACAGATGCTCTATATCCTCCTCGTATAAATTAGGGTATCGATGCCAAAGATGTTTTTTGTAAAAATCAGGAGTAAAAGTATGGGTTATACAACTAACAAGAATATTTTTCTTAAAGGTAATTGTAAATGGTTCAAGATTTGAAGATTTTGAGTATATTCGCCCCGGGGATAAATATTTATCACTGTTTGAAATACTAGCTGATACATAGTAGAAATAAGCGATAGTATACGATTTTGAAAAATCAAAAGTTATCTGAATATCTTCATGCGGTGTAAAATTAGCAATTAGAACAGTGGCGGAAGAGTCGTATTGAAATAATCTTATAGTGCCTATGCCTTTATCCGGGCGCATAGTGTAAAATTCTCCATCAACCAGAGGATGTTCAGATGGATTATCCCTTGTAAATCCATTGTCAATAATCAATGAACGACAATAGTCTTTTAAGTTTTTAATCATAAAAATACCTTCTTATTAAATTTGTTTAATTGGAATAATGTTTGTTTTGATTAGCCGGAATGAAAGGAACTAGACAAAATAATAATGAGATTAGGTATAAACGAAATAGAAAATGATAAATAATAATTCGAAAAGAAAATCCTATATTTTTTGCTACCTTAAATGGCGAATCATATATATGGATAATAACGTATTTAGGTAAATAAATCAACAGTTTCCATGTTTTTGATTTATACAATGTGCTATAATGAGAAAGTATGTTTATTAAGCAGAAAGTGAATTAGATATGAAAAAAAAGAAACACCATAGAATAGAAAACAGTATATATTTGATTTTGTTTTTGGCTGCAATACTTATTTTGGCTATTGCATATTTTTTTCCTTTTGTCAGAGTCTCCGGAAATGGGATGAGTCCCTCTCTAGAAGAAGGAGATATACTCATACTTAATAGAGTAAAGGATGGAAATTATGGAGATATATGTGCATTTAAATGGAATGATAAGATTCTCCTTAGAAGAATCATTGCGAAGCCGGGAGATATAGTAAGTATTGACTTTAATGGACGTGTAAGCGTAAATGGAGTAATGATTGAAGAAAACTATGTAAGTCAATACGATATTGGAAAGTGTAATATATCATTTCCATATGATGTTCCAAGTAATACCTATTTTGTATTAGGTGACAACAGGGTGTCAGTACTAGACAGTAGAAATAAAAAAATAGGATGTATAAATAAAAATGATTTAATAGGAATAGTTAAGTTTAGAATTTGGCCATTTAAAAAGATAGAAATCCTTGATTTGGATTAAAATTGACTAAAAGGAAAAAAGGTGATACAATCAGTGGAGTATATTTCAGAGTTTAGATAGAATTTATCTTTTACTGTAGTTTTATTTTAAATAAAATAGAGGATAAATAATTAATATACAGGGAGTAGTGGGATATAGTAATGAAGAATAATTATAAATTAAATAGTCTAATCGCAATAATATGTATTGTTGCGCTTGTAGTAGGATTTTTTGGTGAAAATACTTATTTCCTACACAAAACAAGAGCAGATTCAGGTACATATTTCTATTTTGATGCATCAAATCTTTCGGATGCAGCAAATATCACGTCAATAGTGTGTCAACCATATGGTTGGGCTACACCGGTATCCATGACGGCAGTTCCGGGATATGAGAATTTATACAGAAGTCCTGATGTAAGTACGGGTTATGTGATAAATAGCGGACAGGAACCATTATGCTTTGCAATTTCTGTTTCAGGTGGAGCTAAGATTTATAGTGCAACTGACTCGACAAGCCTTTCTGCCGGAAATACATTAGCAGTATTAGCAGATAGGGTTTTTAGAAGTTCTGCAACATCATCTTCAGATTTTTCAGGCAGTACCCTTAGCTATGTATCATATCAGGATTATTTAAAAGGCATATCTCATGCCGGTGATACCATTAACTTTGTGGATATGACAAAGTCTCTTTCGGGAACGGTAAATGCAGTTTTTTATACTGAAGACGGTAGTTCTTACAGCACAACGGTAACAAGTAGCCTTTTATCTCACAAGACATCTTTTACAGTTCCGGCAGATGCAGCTTATAATTGTCCGTTTGTGATAGTTGAATTTACAGATTCAGGTAATAATTCATTGGGAAGATATTCTATTGTAGACAGTGTTTCGGATGCTACAGCAGTTCGGTCCGGATATGATGAAAGTTCTAATAATACTTTTTATTATGGATGTACACAGAATTCTGATTCAACAGTAACATCTACATGGAATAGTGCACCTACAACAGGTATCATAAATCCAAGTAAATTATATCTGGATTCATTAACATTTATAGTTGACGATTCATTAACACCAACAATCACGATAGGAGACGAAACTGCAAGAACTGTATTACCGGATTCATCGGATATGTCAACTTACTCAGTGGATGTCTCATCAGATTCGATTAATAGGGATACAATTATTTCAGTTTCATACAATGGAACTACATATAATTTTATGTGGACTGACAGTTCATATAATTTGTTAGAAGTAATTTCTAATCTTGCATCTGTTTCAAAAGTGTATTCTACTGCAAGAACTATATTTTTTGATGCGGCATTATCAAAACTTTCATATGATGGTTCTACTAATGATGAATTTCTAGATGCGCCGGGTGTCGAGAATATCATGCCTGTAGACAATGGTAATATATATGCAGTTTTATATACGGAATTACCGGTACATAGTGGAAAACTATATATAGATGCATCAAATATTTCGGATGTAGATTATATAGATTCCATAGAGTTAAAGCCAGACGGATACGGAGTGGGAATAACATTAGTTCCTATGGGTAGCGGATATTTTGAAAGTAATGTAGACATATCCGGTTATT
>JAEIGA010011803.1_pt1 | contig 13248 bp, 13 predicted proteins | sample 9270691 | NCBI WGS metagenome assembly JAEIGA01 (sample SAMN17057246, study PRJNA624740) | gut metagenome | biome: biome; isolation source: fecal sample | host: Bos grunniens | place: China: Xizang | collected 2019 | reverse complement strand
TCCCTAAATCAAATGGTTATGAGGCTTTGCACTGTACATTGATGGGACCAGGTGGAGTTTGGTGTGAGGTGCAAATTCGTTCAGAACGAATGGATGAAATTGCAGAACGGGGATTTGCTGCACATTGGAAATATAAATATGGAAATAATGACTCAACAGGTGAACTAGACAAATGGCTAAAGCGGATTAGTGAGGCTTTAAATAATCCGACGGAAGATGCAGTTGAGTTCTTGGATAACTTTAAGTTAAACCTGTATTCATCTGAAGTAGTAGTATTTACACCTAAGGGGGATTCAAAAAGTTTACCAAAAGGAGCTACTGCTTTAGACCTTGCATATGAGATTCACTCAAAGATTGGTAATAGTGCGGTAGGTGCAAAAGTTAATCATAAAATTGTTTCGATATTTACCGAATTGAAGAATGGGGATCAGGTTGAGATTCTGACGTCAGAAAATATTCATCCGAAAAGTGAATGGCTTGAGAAGGTTGTGACTGCAAAGTCAAAGAGTGCAATTAAATATTATCTGAAAAAGGCTGTTACGAATGATCCTGAGCGTGGTGTTGAAATTTTCGAGGCAAAGATGAAAGAACTTGGAATCCAACCCTCAGCGCGAGTTTTTCGAAAAATTTTACCGGCATACGATTGTAAAATTAAAGACGAATTTTACCGCAAGTTAGCAGCTGGTTCTATATCACTTGATGGTTTAGATGATATATTGAAACAGAATTCGGCTAATAAAATTACAAAATTTTGGTCATTGCAATTGAGTAATCCATTCAAGTGGTTTACTTCAGAAGGTAAGGATAAATTGGTTGTGAGCAATTCGGCAGTGAATGAAAATTGGCCAAATTTTGTTATTGCACAGTGTTGTAATCCGATTCCGGGTGATGAGGTGCTTGGATTTAAGGAGCCGGGGGCTAATAGTGTGACGGTGCATAAAAAGAGTTGTCGAATGTCTATTAGGTTAGCTGCAGAACACGGGGAATATTTGGTGCCGATAAAGTGGTCGAGTCATAAGGTTTTGTCCTACTTGTCGATTCTAGAGATTAGGGGTATTGACCGAATGGGTATCTTGTCAGAGATGATGCAAGTGATTACTAATCAGTTGAATGTAAATATTCGAGAGATGCACATTCAGAGTCACGATGGAATTTTTGAGGGGACAATCTGTTTGTATGTGAAGAGTACTGATGACTTAAAGAACTTAATTGAAATGGTGAGTCGTGTAAAAGGAATCGATAAAATTCGGCGCGTGGAAAGTCAAATCGAGTAATTGTTTGGATTATGAATGATGGACATATTGTACTTACGTTAGTAACCTTGGCATTAGTGCTTTTGGATTGGGTCGTTAGTCGTAACAGAAAGAAGAAAAACTTAAAGCGAATAGAAGATCTTAAGAACAGGAAGCCTGTGCAAAAGGTAAAACCAGAAGAGGTTAGAACTGTTGTTGATGAACAAAAAACTTCCTACGATTTGGATAATTTGCCAAATCGTAGAGATACATTTGGAAATATCAAAGGTACATTTGTAAACAAGGGAGAGGTGGATTTGATTACAAAAGCAAAAAAGAAAAGTACACATAAGGTTGCAAATGTGATAGAAGAGGGTGGAGGCCCGCAAGATAGGGTGTTGCTTCCTGAGGAGTTTAGGCAATCTGACGTTTCGGAATGTAATGAAGTGTTGGAGGATTTTGATCTGAGGAAAGCTGTTATTTACTCTGAAATTCTCAAACCTAAGTATGATGAATTTTAATCTATAATATTATGGCTACGATATTTTCACGTATAGCAATGGGGGAGATCCCTTGCTATAAAGTTGCAGAGAATGATGAATTCTTTGCGTTTTTGGACATTAATCCGATTCAAAAAGGTCACACTCTTGTAATTCCTAAAGAGGAGGTGGATTACTTGTTTGATATCGATGATGAAAAACTTGGTAGAATGATGGTTTTTGCAAAACAAGTAGCTGCTCAAATAAAGTCTAAAATGGGTTGCAGACGAGTTGCAGTGGTTGTATTGGGACTCGAAGTGCCGCACGCACATATCCATCTGATTCCAATTAATGAAGAAAAAGATGTTGATTTTAAGGTTAAACAACAGCTCTCTGAAGATGAATTTAAATTAATTGCAGAGCAAATAAAATTGTAGTTTAATCTTGTTAAAATTAGGTAAATCATCAATTTAGATGATTTACCTAATTTTTTTATTCAATTATTTTCGGTGTATTTTATATAAATCGCTTAAATGAGTATTTATTTTATATGATTTTGTTAATATAATTTATTGATAAACAAGTATTTATATTGATTATATAAATAAAAAGTTTATATAAAAATGATAGTATTTTTTAAGTGTTTTTAATTCTCATTTATGAAATTGGTTGATTAGTCGTTCCGAGGTTAATTACTGCTTAATTGGTATTGCTTTTATGGAAGATTTGTACGATTTAGATATTGTAAAAATATTGTAATTAATATATTTGTTAATCTGAGGAAAGTTATTTAACTTTGTCACAAAGTAATTATGATATGAAGAATCGTTTACAATTGTTAATGTCTGATAAGAATCTAACTGCGTCAACTTTGGCAAAAATGTTAGATGTACAACCTTCAACTGTGTCACATATTTTAGCCGGAAGGAATAATCCTAATTTACAATTTATTCAGAAAATTCTCACCACCTTTCCTGATATCAATGCCAAATGGTTGATTAATGGTCAGGAAAAGATGATTAATGAGTCAGATATTCTTCATAAGCCTGTAGAGGTTACGACTAATACGAATATGATAACAGAAATTTCAGAACAGACTTGTGATTCTAGTGAGAAAAATTCTCAAGCAGCAAAGAGGGTCGAAAAAATTGTTGTGTTCTATACAGATAAATCTTTTGTGGAATATCGACCTGAATAACTATATTTGCAAATAAACCTTATTTGTATTATGTAAAATTGAATTTAGTCGAATACTCTACTTGTGTTTTTCTAAAACGATATGAGGAATCTCACCGTGGCTGATCAGTTGAATTGGACAATCATAATAATTTAGCTGCTCAGGAGTGATCTTGTTTGACTGATGGTGATGAACAGAACGATTCACACAGACAAATGATTTGACGTAACTTGCAATTGTTCCTAAGTCATGAGAAACCATAACAATTGCCATCTTTTCGTTTAAGGCCTTGAGCAGTTCATAAAGCTCTTTCTCAAATTTATTATCAACAAAATTTGCAGGTTCGTCAAGGATTAAAATTTCGGGATTAGTTATAATCGATCGACACAACATTACCCTTTGAAATTCACCTCCAGATAACTCTCCTATTGCATTGTTAATCAAATGTTTGATTTCTGTCATCTCAATTAATGCATCAGCTCTTTTGAAGTCTTGTTTTGTGTAAGATTTCCACAATCCTTTTTCAGACTGCAAACCAGAAACAACAACATCTCTTAATGTTATCGGAAATGTCTTGTCAAATTGCTGAATCTGAGGCATATATCCTATTTTTAGATTAGCCTTATGGTAGTCAACCAGACCAGAATATTGCGTCATTTTCAGAATTGTCTTTATCAATGTCGTTTTTCCACCTCCATTGGGACCAATAACACCAATGAAATCATCACTTCTAATCTCCAAATTTACCGAATTCAAAATGGCTTTATTGTTGTAATAAACATTGACATCGTGCAATGAAACATACTTCATAACTATCTCATTAATAGATTAATAATTTGTTTCATATTGTTTTCCCAATCGTAAGCTAACGGGTCGAATTCGGTCGGAGTGATGCCTAAAGCATCTGATATCGAATAGATTGCGTACTCCCCTATTTGTTTTTGGTATAGTACAACTTTGACTGAATCCTGTAATGATCTATCAATCAATGATTTTATATTAGCTGCCGAAGGTTCTTTGCCATCATCTTCAACGGCAATCTGATTCAATCCTAACTCTTCTGACAGGTATGACAACGACGGGTGGTAAATAATAAACGATTCTCCTGGTTTGATGTATTTTGAGGCGGAGTCTTGTAGCTCGCAAATTCTGCTAATAAGGTCTGTAGTTCTCTGATTATAAGTGAGTTTATTTTGAGGTTTTAATTTACAAAGTCTCTTGGAAATCTGTTTGGCTAGAATTTTTGAATTCTCAAACGACAACCATATATGGGGATCTATTCCGTGAGAATGTTCGCAGTTGTGGTTGTGTCTCATAAGTTTTAGAGAATCGGTTAATACAACATAATCGACATCATTGAAATTTTGTTGAATCATTTTTGAGTATGCGACTTCAAATTCCAACAGATTCAGAGTAAAGAATGTTTTTGAATTTGCCAATTGTTTCATTTGAGTCGTAGTCGGTTCAAAGGTTTCTGGACTTGCTCCAGGTGGAACCATAACATTGACATTAAAGTCATTACCTCCAATTTGCTCAACAAAATATTTAAGTGGTAAAATTGACACCGTAATATTATTTATTTCAGCTTTGGTTGTATTCTCACCACAACTACTACACAAAAACGAAATCAGAAATATTGTCAGATAAAAAAAATTCATACTAATTACTTCATATAATTAAAACAAACGAGCCTCAAGGGCTCGTAGTTGTTTTGGTTATCGTTATGCATCAATGTTTGCATCTTTAGCGTGTTGTTCGATAAACTCTCTTCTTGGTGGAACATCATCGCCCATCAACATCGAGAAAATTCGGTCAGCCTCAGCCCCACTTTCGATAGTCACTTGTTCTAGAATTCTGTTTTGAGGATTCATTGTTGTATCCCACAATTGCTCAGCATTCATCTCACCAAGACCTTTGTAACGTTGAGTTGCAACACCTTTTGTGCCAAGTTCTTCGATTGCTGCATCTCGTTCTTTGTCGTCCCAGCAGTAACGTTTATGGTTACCTTTCGAAACTAAATACAGAGGTGCACGTGCAATATACAAGTGACCATCTTTAATCAGTTCTTGCATATATCTGAAGAAGAATGTCATAATCAGAGTGTCGATGTGGCTACCATCGACATCGGCGTCGGTCATAATGATAACTTTTCCGTATCTCAGTTTGCTGAGATCCAAAGCTTTGCTATCCTCTTCAGTTCCGATTTTCACACCGAGTGCACTATATATATTTTTGATTTCATCACTATCGAAAACGCGATGTTCCATTGCTTTTTCGACGTTCAAGATTTTACCTCTCAGAGGTAGAATTGCTTGAAACTCACGTGAACGACCTTGTTTTGCAGTACCACCTGCAGAGTCTCCTTCGACAAGGAATAATTCTGTTTGTTCCATATCTCTAGATGAGCAGTCGGCTAATTTACCGGGCAATCCTACACCAGACAGAACTGTTTTACGCTGAACACTTTCGCGAGCTTTGCGAGCAGCAATTCGAGCCTGAGCTGCCAGAATAACCTTATTGACAATTGTTTTGGCATCTTTAGGATTTTCCTCGAGATAGTTGACCAAGGCCGAAGAGATTACTCCATCAACGGCACTAATAACTTCATTGTTTCCGAGTTTAGTTTTAGTCTGACCCTCAAATTGAGGTTCTGATACCTTGACAGATATTACAGCAGTAAGACCTTCACGAAAATCATCACCGTTAATTTCGACTTTTGCCTTGGTTAGTAAACCTGAATCATCTGCATATTTTTTCAACACACGAGTCAGAGCTCTTCTAAAACCTGTCAGGTGGGTACCTCCTTCAATTGTGTTGATATTGTTTACATACGAGTGTACATTTTCTGTATAACCTGAATTGTATTGCAATGCAATTTCAACGGGTACACCATCTTTTTCCCCCTCAATGTAGATTATATTTTCGGTGATTTTTTCACGATTTTCGTCCAGGAATTGAACGAATTCGTAAAGACCAGTTTCTGAATAGTAGTGTTCATGACGATAGTCACCCTTTTCATTTATGCTACGTTTGTCAAGCAAGTCGAGGTGGATTCCCTTATTCAGGAATGCTAGTTCACGCAGACGCGTTGCCAATGTTTCGAAATCGTATTCCGTAACAGTGAAAATTGTATCATCAGGAAGGAATGTAATTTTGGTTCCTGTTTTGTCACTTTGTCCGACAATTTTGACATCTTCAAGTGCTGCACCACGCGAGTAGTGTTGAACAAAAACCTGTCCATTACGATGAATCTCAGCTTCGAGCATTTTCGAGAGTGCATTCACACAAGATACCCCTACCCCGTGCAGACCGCCAGATACTTTGTAACTACTCTTATTGAATTTACCTCCGGCGTGCAGTACGGTCAAAACGACTTCGAGGGCAGATTTACCCTCTTTTTCGTGGTAATCAGTCGGAATACCACGTCCATTATCTTGAACTGTAATTGAATTATCTTCATTGATAATAACCTCAATGTTGGTACAGAATCCGGCCAATGCCTCGTCAATAGAGTTGTCGACTACTTCGTATACCAAGTGGTGTAGCCCTCTGACACCAATATCCCCAATATACATAGCTGGACGCTTACGTACAGCCTCCAATCCCTCCAACACCTGAATGCTCGATGCTGAATACTCTTCAGCAACATTCACATCTTTTTCCAATTCATTCATAATATTTTATCGGACTATTTATTTACTTGCAAAGATACATTTTTTAAAGAAAATCAGCAACTATTTTTTGCCGAAAATTAGGTTTAAATCGAGTTCTTCGATATGACCTGAATCGAATCTGAGAGCACGTGATTCATAGTTCTTCAGATTAGCAACATTGTGCGTAGCAATGACGACGGCACATCCCATATCGCGGATTCCTGCAAATAGATCCATTACTTCACGGGCAGATGCCGGGTCGAGGTTTCCTGTAGGTTCATCGGCGAGAATTATTTCTGGACTATTAAGTAATGCTCTGGCAATACACAAGCGTTGTTGTTGACCTCCGCTGAGTTGGTATGGCATTTTATGTATTTTATGGGTAAGATCTACGTGGTGGAGCAATTCTTTGATTCGTTGTTCAATTTGAGTTTCATCTTTCCAGCCCGTTGCCTTGAGAACAAATCTCAGATTTTCATATACGTTTCGATCATACAGCAACTGAAAATCCTGAAATACGACACCGAGTTTTCGTCTTAGATATGGTATCTGTTTTTGTTTCAGTCTGTTCAAATTTACCCCAGCAACACGACCTTCACCGTGAGTCAGGGGCACTTCGCCATATAATACTCTGAGCAATGATGATTTACCACTTCCCACCTTACCAATAAGGAAAACCAGTTCGCCACGATTGATAGTCAAGTTTACATCACTAAGAATCATATCATTATCAGGATCGCTATCTCCGTATCGAGCAGATTTGAAAACGTCCTGACTATGATATATTGCCACATCACGCAGCTCTATTAAAGGTAATACGTCGTTCATTGTTCAAAAAATAACCTACAAATATAATGATTTTTCCTGACGTAAACACTACTCTCGGCAAAAAAAACATAATTCTATGGCATATTTTTAGCGATGAAATTTAGTTGTAAAATTTTCAAAAAATTTTTACCTTTGTGGCCCATTAGGGGCTGACCGGTTTTGACAGCAGGCAGAGTTGATCGGTAAGCATACCGAGCGTTGGGTGTAGTGCTCGCTAAAGAAAATGCTCAAACTACAAATGGCAATAATAGCTATGCACTCGCTGCTTAATTTTACAAGGTAAAATTGCTTAATCCCTGGGGCCAAGGATGCCCTGGCGACGAGTATCCCGCCGAGAATTTTTTCTGTTGGTTCGAGGCACTACGGGGTATCATTCTAAGCAGAATAGCAAATCGATCGGTCACGTAGAGGAGTGAAATTTTTAGTGGCATAAGAGACGGATAATATTGGTTCCGCATAGTACCGTCTCCGACAATTAAGTCGGAACTAAGTATGTAGAAAGCCTTTTGGTTCCCTGTTTGGACGAGGGTTCGACTCCCTCCAGCTCCACAAGAGATGAGTGAAAAGTAAGGATTTTTTTCAAAGTCCTTATTTTTTTTATCTAAATAATCCCTTTTTACATTAAATTAATTAAATTTGCGATGATCTAATTCTAAATACAAGTTGTATGGGAAACAAAATTAATGACCCTATCGCACGATTAATGGGTTTGCGATACAAGTCACACCCGTGGCACGGAATTGAGGTGGGCGAAAATGCACCAAAAGAGGTAACGGCATTTATTGAAATGGTTCCGACTGACACTGTGAAGTACGAACTCGACAAGGTTAGTGGATACATTAAGATTGACAGACCTCAGAAATATTCAAATTTGGTACCGGCATTGTATGGATTTGTTCCTCAAAGTTTTTGTGGTGAGTGTGTTGCCAATTATTGTATGGAACATAGTGGTCGTACGAACATTGTCGGGGATGGTGATCCATTGGATATTTGTGTATTGACAGAACGTGATATTTCTCACGGAGATATTATCGTTACTGCACGCCCTATTGGCGGATTCCGCATTCTTGATGGTAATGAAGCCGATGATAAAATCATTGCTGTTCTGAGTCACGACGTAACCTATAGCGAATACAACGATATTTCTGAATTGCCTAAGGGTGTATTCGATCGATTGAAACACTATTTCTTGACATATAAGGATATGCCTACGGGAGAGAATGACAAGAAAAAAATCGAAATTATCGACACCTATGGACGTGAAGAGGCTTATGAAATTATTAATAGATCTTTGGACGACTATAAATGTCACTTCGATTTACTCAATGATATTCTGAGAAACGTGTAGTTATTTTTACCAAGAAGATATAAAAAGAGAGACTAAGCCTCGCGGGTAAGTCTCTCTTTTTTATTAATGGATAAATTTTTAGTGATTAGGGCAATGATGATGTTCATCGTGGCTACTGCAACCGACACCTGAATCGGCGATGTTACCTGCCAGATATGCATTCACTACATCATCAACCGGGCCACGACAACCTCTGATTACAGAGATACCGCAACTGCCGAGTTTGTTTCTTGCACCCTCGCCCATACTGCCAGCCAGCATAACTGTAACACCCATATCTTTCAATTCGTATGCAATGTTTGATTTGCAACCGCATCCTTGAGGTGATGGCAGTGTTGATTTGCTTGTGATAGCATTGTTTTCAATTACATAAATTGTGTAGTAAGCACAATGTCCAAAATGGTCATCTATAACACCATCTCGAGTTGGAACAGCAATTTTCGTATTCATATTATATGGTTTTTATTTAACATATTTCATTGCATTGAGTTTGCAATTTTTGATACATTTTCCACATTCAACACAAAGTCTATCGTTCACAATAGGATAACCGTTCTCGAACTGAGAAATTGCTCCCTCTGGGCAGATTCTAATCAGAGGGCAAGGGTGATTGTGTGGGCAAATATTTTTATCTACAGAAACAGGCATACACAGTGGAAATAGTCTTTAAATTTAACACTGCAAATTTATTAAGATTGTAAATTGTAAACAAATAAATTTAAATTAAAATCGCATCAATATTTTTTTGCAAATAGCTATTTAATCTCCTTTTTTTTACAACTGATTGAGTATCGTCATTTTGTCCGTGCGGCATATGCTTGAGGTCACGTGTATCTATTCCGTACAATATGCTAAGTCAGTATCAAAAAAATACTCTGTCAGAATATAATAGATTTGTATAAATAAAAAAAAGACACTATCTTTGTGGCCGTTAATGGTGCGATGGGTGGCTTTAACAAGTCGTTTTTGAGTGGCGATTATTAATGACCGCTTGCGATAAAGCAATTGTTATATGCCTGAGTAGCACTGATTTATTAATCAAAAACACTTATATTTAAAATGAAAACAATCGTTATTGAAGGATCTGCACGTGCAGACTTTGGTAAGAGAGCTTCTTCGCATCTCAGAAACGAAGAAATGATTCCTTGTGTAATTTATGGTGGTGGTGAAACTGTTCACTTCTCTGTTAACGAACGCAAATTGAAACAACTGCTTTTCACACCGAATTCATACATCGTGGAATTGGATATCGACGGTAAAAAAGAGATGGGTGTAATGCGTGAAACTCAGTTCCACCCTGTTACAGACCGTATTCTTCACATCGATTTCCAACGCGTGATTCCAGGCAAACCTGTTACAATCGCAGTTCCTGTAAAACTCGAAGGTAACTCTAAAGGTGTTAAACTTGGTGGTAAATTGCAATTGAAGAGCCGTAAATTGACTGTTTCAGCTTTGGTTGAAAATCTTCCGGACGAATTGGTAGTTGACGTTACAGAACTTGATTTGGGTAAAATGATTTCTGTTGGCGAATTGAATTTCGAAAACATTAAGATTTTGACTCCGGCTGTAAATCCAGTGTGTGCAGTTAAAGCAACTCGTGCTTCAAAATCAGCAAAAGCTTAATAAATGAAATATCTGATTGTAGGGCTGGGAAATATCGGAATTGAATACGAGAATACCCGCCACAACATAGGATTCAAAGTGTTGGACGCTTTAGCAAAAGCGTCCGACTCTGTTTTTACTCCGTCACGATACGGCAGCATTGCTGAAATTAAACATCGAGGTCGAACGTTGATTCTGCTAAAACCATCAACCTATATGAATTTGAGTGGCAAGGCTGTTTCGTATTGGATGAAGGTTGAACGTATTCCGATTGAGAATCTGATAGTTGTCGTAGATGACTTGGCACTGCCTTGTGGGGCGATTCGCATCAGAGCTAAGGGAAGTGATGGAGGTCATAATGGTTTGAAAAATATTAACGAATTGATTGGTAGTCAAAACTATGCACGCATCAGAATGGGGATTGGAAATGGATTTCCCCAGGGCGGACAGGTTGATTTTGTGCTAGGCAAGTTTACACCAGAGGAAGAGTCGTTAATGGCAGAACGCATACCAAATGTTTGCGATGCACTTAAGGCGTTTACGATAGATGGGATTGACCGTACGATGAATCGGTTTAATACTAAATCAAAAGAATAAAAGCTACTAAATAATAGTAGCTTTTTCTTTTTCATTTTCATTCTGTTTAATTAGCAGTTTGACGAATCCGATAAAATTCTCGGCATCTTTGCAATTTATAACGAAAACATCTTCATATACATCAGTTATCATAACAAAATCGTCACCCCACTGTCGAGCATACATTCTGAACATTGTCCAATTTTTAAGATTCAGATAGTAACCAAAATATCCTCCGAATCCGTAACTTCCAGCGATGGGCAGCGATTTTTTAATCAGTTTTTTATCAATTGTTTTTATTTCGGCAATATTCGAAATCGGAATACGTGTCAACTCAACAAAGCAGTGAATATCAATACATTGATCCGAAACTTTGATATATTTGGGGATTGACATTACGAAAAGAAACAGCAAGCATAATGCTAACATCAAAAACCACACCGGAACATAAAAACTGCCTCTGTTAAAAACATATAACAACACAATCAACGTTACAAAAAACATAGTCCACGTTGCGGTTTGGTGACGTGAATTTTTGTTCATCTTAAAATTGTAACGATATTCCATATTCAAATTTGTCAATAAAACGTTGATTAGTTGTTAATTATTGTTCATAACTATATTTTAACGAATGATTTCGTTGTAGAACGTATCACGTTCGATAGCTGTATATCCGTGAGCAGCAGCCATTTGCTCAATTTCAGTAATCGTAATTGATGGTTTTTGATCTTCGGCTCCTGCCATTGAGTATATTTTTGTTGAATCGTCAATAGTACCATCGACATCATCAGCACCAAATCCAAGTGCAATTTCGGCAGTCGTTTTTCCGAACATTGGCCAATAGGCTTTGATATGCGGAAAATTATCTAATGCTAATCTACTGATAGCCATCATCTTCATATCTTCAACAATTGAGACTTCGCCTATTTGTGCCATCGAATTGTGTCTGCTTCGGTATTTCAATGGAATAAATGCTGAGAAACCATTCGTGCGATCTTGCAACATTCTCAGTCTGAGGAGATGATCAATTCTGTCATCAATTGATTCGATATGTCCATAGAGAATGGTTGCATTTGTCTTAAGGCCAAGACGATGAGCCATTTCGTGTACTTCGAGCCACTCTTCTGCACTACCCTTTTCACCGCATATTTTTCTACGTATTTCGTCGTTGAAAATCTCAGCACCGCCACCTGGAATAGCAGACATCCCTGCAGCAATTAATTTTTCAAGTCCCATTTTTAGACTAATGCCCGAAGCTTTAATCATATATGCTAACTCAATGGCTGTAAATGCTTTTATCGCAACATTAGGTAGTAATTGATGAATTTGTCTGATTAATTCGATATAGAAATCCAGCGAATGTTCTGGGTGAACTCCACCGACAATATGTACCTCAGTAGCCCCCGATTTACTACGTATTTTGACCTGTTCAAGCATTTGCTCGATTGAATAATCCCACGCTTCGGGATCACCAACATCTCGGCGATATGAACAAAAATGACAATGGTATCTGCAAATATTTGTTGGCTCGATATGAAAATTACGATTATAGAAGACACGATTTCCACTATTGAGTCTTTTCACAGCATCGGCAGCTGCTCCCAACGCCGCAAGTGGTGCTTCGTAATATAATTCTTTCAGTTGATTGGCATCAAGACGTTTACCTTGAGAGGCCTGATCTAATAATCTCTCATTCATCTTCATAAACATTTCGGGAGACGGTATAATCTCTCCATCGTTTCAAAACAGCCTGCATATCCTGAGGCATTTCCGACTCGAAGTGGATATACTTTTTGGTTGTCGGGTGTATAAATCCTAGACTTGCAGCATGCAAGCTATGACGTGGTATCTGTTCGAAACAATTTTCCACAAACTGTTTGTATTTGCTAAAGGTTGTTCCTTTCAGGATTTTATCTCCACCATATCGTTCATCATTAAACAGCGGATGTCCGATATATTCCATATGAACTCGAATCTGGTGAGTGCGACCTGTCTCTAATTTACATTCGATAAGATTTACATAACCAAGTCGTTCGATTACCCGCCAATGTGTCACAGCGTGTTTACCCTGATCACCATTGGGGAATACTGCCATTTTCAAACGATCTTTTATACTGCGACCTATATTACCTTCGATTCTACCGCTATCTTCGGGCATATTTCCCCAGACCAATGCTTTGTAAACTCGATCTATCGAGTGGTCAAAAAATTGTTTTGCCAAGAATACGTGTGCGTGTTCATTTTTGGCGACGACCAAAATGCCAGATGTATTTTTATCTATTCGATGCACAAGACCAGCTCTCATATCACCTTGTTGGAAAAGTGGATAATCTTTTAGGTGATAGGTCAGAGC
>JAEIGA010011802.1_pt1 | contig 13249 bp, 11 predicted proteins | sample 9270691 | NCBI WGS metagenome assembly JAEIGA01 (sample SAMN17057246, study PRJNA624740) | gut metagenome | biome: biome; isolation source: fecal sample | host: Bos grunniens | place: China: Xizang | collected 2019 | reverse complement strand
GCATGATAAGTATGCTATATCGGTATTTGATAAATATATCGACGAGACATATTTTGCCGCATATCCGGATGTTAAATGCTATCAAATAGAATTAGATAAAGAGCATATATCACATGATATTGCGTCTCCGGACTATATCATTAATCTTGCATCTATCGTGACAGCAGAACGGGATATGTCTCTTTTTGATGCAATGATACAGTCGAACTTAAAGGTGTTACTTAATTTGTATGAATGTTTCAAAGAAGATAAATCTCTAAAACTCTTTATTCAGTTTGGAAGCAGTGAGGAGTATGGAGAGATAGAAATCCCCTTCCATGAGACTGCAAGAGAAGAGCCAAACTCTCCTTATGCGTTAGTAAAGCAACTGACGACGAACACCGCAATGATGCTTTATCGCAATTATGGTTTTTCGATAATGGTTGTTCGCCCAAGTAATTTATTCGGTCCATTACAAAGTAAGTCTAAGTTTATTCCATACGTAATTGAGCAGTTGCGTACCAATCAACCATTGAACGTGACACCCTGTGAACAGAAACGCGATTTTATATATGTAGATGATTTTGTAGAGGGAATAAGACAAATACTACTTCATTCTCAACAAGTAAAAGGCGAAATAATTAACATAGGTTCGGGAGAAAGTATCGCGTTAAGGGATGTAATTGAGATATGTAAAGCAGAGTTAAATTCTAAATCAATAATTAACTATGGTGCTTTGCCATATAGAGAAAACGAGGTAATGGATTTGTGCTGCTCAATGGATAAATATATAGAAAAAATAGGGAATAGCCTTACTTGTAAAATGAGGCTTGGTTTGCAAAAGTGCGTGAAGAGTTGAATAGTGTTGAAAATTTGATATTAGGTGCAGGGATAGCAGGTTTAGGGGCTGCATATACTCTCTACAAGTTGGGAAAACCCTCATTGGTAGTAGAAAAAGATGCTACCTATGGTGGATTGTGTGGAAACATTGAGAAAGATGGATTTCGTTTTGATCGGTTTGTGCATTTTTCTTTTACCATGAATGAGGAGGTTAAAACTATTTTTAGTGAATCTTGTGGCGGGCCAATTAAACACATCCCTAATCCATACAATATATACCATCGTCAATGGATAAAACATCCAGCTCAAAATAATTTGTATCCATTAAGCGAAGAAGAAAAAAAAGTAATTATAAATGACTTCAAAGCAAGACCTGTTGTAGATGCCACATACTTACCGGAGAATTATGAGGAATGGCTGCGGCTTCAATTTGGTAACTATTTTGCAGAGCATTTTCCGATGGTATATACCAAGAAGTATTGGATGAAAGAAGCTAAAGAATTGCGTACAGAATGGGTGGGAAATCGAGTTTATCAGCCATCATTAGATGAAGTTATTGTAGGCAGTCAGACTCCCGACACTCCTATTACATATTACGCTAAGGAAATGCGTTATCCGCAAAAAGGAGGATATAAATCATTTTTGAAATCGTTAGCAGATGTAGCGAAAATCGCGTACAATATGCGTGTGGCTGAAATATGCCCCTATGAAAAGAAAGTAAGATTTATCAATGGAAGTGAAATCGGATATGAAAAATTGTATTCTAGCCTTCCTTTGCCAATAGTAATCGATAGTATTAAAAATGTACCGGATATCGTTCGTGATGCGGTGAATCAGTTGGAATGCACATCGGGTTATCACATTTCAATTGCGTTAAAAACCAATAATATTCCTCCGTATCTTTGGTGGTATATTTATGATAAAGACATTTTGGCAGCGCGAGTTTATTCTCCTTCCTTGAAGAGCTCAGATAATGTTCCTAAAGGATGTAGCAGCTTGCAGATGGAAGTATATTGCAAGGAAAAAGAGTTTACTGAACGAGAGTTAGTAGAGGGAACCGTTGGAAAACTTATAAAGTTAGGAATGATTAAAGAAGAGGATATCTTGTTTACCCATATAGGATTTGAAAAATATGCAAATGTAATATTTACTGAGCCAATATACAAAGCGAGAAAGATTGTTAGGGATTGGCTTCGGGAAAAAGGAGTAGAAACAATAGGTCGTTTCGGAGAATGGGATTATCTGTGGAGTGACCAAAGTTTATTAAGTGGACTAAAAATTAAAATTTAATATATGTTATTTTCAGTACTAATACCGACTTATAATAATGAGGCTACTATCGAAAGAGCGATTAAATCTGCGTTAAACCAAGATTACACAGAAGAGTATGAGGTTATTGTAGCTAATAACGCTTCAACAGATAGAACAGCGGAAGTTTTAGAAAGCATTAAAGAGTCAAAATTGAGAATAGTAACAAATTCTCAAACTGTATCAATGTATGAGAATCATAATGTCTTGTTGCATGAGGCAAAAGGGGACTACATCCTATTTTGTCATTCAGATGATCAACTGTGCAGAGGGGCATTGTCCATCTTGGCAGAAGAATTGCAAAGAAGATTGTATCCGAGTAAATTTATAATCTGGGGACATAGCATGATTCGGGACTTTTCTCGGTATAATAATGATTTCCAACTTAATCAAATGTTTAGTGGAGAGATTGCAAAACGTGTATTTGTACAAGGTGGCTTAACTCCTTCGGGTACGTGTTTTTCTCGTGAAGCCATGACGCAGATGGGTGGATTCCCTATTCCGGAAATTTTGTGTGATATAGACTGGATTTTTGAGGCACTTGCTGCTTTCGATGGATGGGAATTTGAAATGATAGACCGTTTGTTGTACAGAAGAGAATATGCTTCTACATATACGGATGATCTTGCTTCTGAAATTCGTCAAAAACAGATTCAAACAGCGGCCAACTGGATATACTCGCATTTAAATCCTAAACAACAATACGAATTAAAATGCATGTGGTGTGAAGGAATAGCAGGTCTCTTTGACCATATATTTGCAACGCCTCCTCCTACCAAAGAAGAAAGGTTGGAAGCGTTAATGCAACGATATAAAAAAGAGCCTTGGAAAATATGGAAACTCCTCAAATTGGTACTTGTAAAGTACGATATTTGGAAGTAAATTTATTATCGAATATTTGGCTTTTTTCTTGTGTATTTAAAATATTTTTTGTAGTTTTGCACGCAAAATAAGGAACAAGTAAAAATGGAAAACAACCAACCACTTTTTTCGGTACTGATTGCCAATTATAATAATGGCAAGTATTTGATGGATGCTATTGATAGTGTCCGTAAACAGATATATACCAATTGGGAGATAATTTTAGTAGATGATGGTTCTACGGATAATTCTCTTGAATTGTATAAAGAACTTGAAAAAGATTCTCGTATACATATCTATTTAAATGACCAAAATTATGGCTGTGGTTATACTAAACGCCGTTGTGCAGAGTTGGCAAGTGGTGAGTTTTGTGGTTTTCTGGATCCTGATGATTTGTTAACTAATAAGGCGTTAGAAAAAATGGTTAATATCCATTTGCAACATCAAAACGTTAGTCTAGCATTTTCTCAACGTTATATAATTGATGATTCTTGTCGTCCGATACAAATTACTCCTGATGAAAATATTACTCTACCTCTATCAATACAAAATTACTTTGATGCAGGAATCGTGTCGCATTTTGTAACATTTAAGAAATTGCTTTATGATAAAACGGATGGAATTTCTGCAGAGCAACATAAGTCGGTAGATATGGATTTATATTTTAAACTTGAAGAGGTTGGAGATTTCTATTTTTTACCAGAACCATTGTATTATTATCGACTTGGTACTGGTAATAACATTTCATTTGGAGATGGTAATGAGATAAAAGCATTATGCTGGGAGTATATAGCCTTAATAAATGCATGCAAACGTCGTAATATCGATTTAGAAACAAATGCGTGTTTACCTATGGTTCAAAGAATTAGAAATTTAATGGAGGAAGCAGCTTGGAGAGAATCAATAAAAATCCAAAACCAAAGGGCTTATAAAATAGGAACATTAATACTAAGACCAATAAGATGGTTTAAAAGATTATTTGTATGAAAATATCTGTAATCATACCGACATATAATCGTGCACATTTGGTGTGTGATACATTAGATAGCTTGTGTAACCAAGATTTAGATGCTATTGATTTTGAAGTTCTTGTAGTGGATAATAATTCCAAAGACGATACAAAGACCATAGTCGAACAGTATATTGAAAATCATAAGGATTATACTATTCGTTACATTTTTGAACCTCGCCAGGGGGATTATTTTGCACGTAATAGAGGTGCAGATGAAGCTAGTGGAAAATATTTAGTATTTTCGGATGATGATGCCTTGTTTGACACAAATTATTTAAATACAATTCAGTATCTTTTTGAAGCATATCCTTCTATTGGTGTTGTAGGAACGCGAATAATTATAAAATGGGAGGGTGGTACTCCAGCAAAATGGATTAAACCTTATGAATATTTGCTTGGAGCCATTTCGTATAACCCTGATGGATATATTATTAAATCTAGTGGGATGTATGTAAATAATGGTAGTCTTGCAGTAAAGCGTGAATTATATATAAATGTTGGTGGTATTAATCCAGCGCAGGTTGGGGATTATGTTATCGGTGATGGAGAAGGAGGTTTTTGCAGAAAAGTCCATCAATTGGGAATACCAATTGCCTTTTCGGATGATGTAACAATGTATCATCGTCAATTTGTAGGAAAAAATGATACTATAAAAGATATTCGAAGAAGATTTGAAAATAATATTGGAATAACCCCAGCATACAAAAAAGTGGTTGTGGATGGTCTTGTGGAAAAACATAATTTTTTACCGACCATATTAAAAATGATATGGTATGCATTTACTGGACGAAGAAGAAAGTGTTTACGTCAATATTTTATATATTGCGCAGAAAAGAAGTACAATGAGTATGTGGATAGATATCAGTATGATGATAATCTTAAAGAATTGTTAAAGTCAAATAACTATCAGTGGAATATATAAATGAATATGCCTCAAATTATTCAACTCCCTAAAATTCTAGATGCTCGTGGAAACTTATCGTTCTTAGAGAACGAGAGTCATATCCCTTTTACAATTAAGCGTGTGCATTGGATATACGATGTGCCTGGAGGTGAAAATCGAGGTGGAGTGGCTTATCGTGAGACCGAAGAATTTATTATTGCTTTGTCTGGTAGTTTTGATCTCTTGGTAGATGATGGAAAACACCAATATAAATTTTCGCTCAATCGCTCATATATGGGTGTGTATATCCCTAAAGGTGCATGGCGCTCTATAGAAAACTTCTCTACGAATTCTGTGGCCGTTATAGCTGCCTCTACGATGTATGACCCAGAAGATGCTATTCGAGATTATAGGCAGTTTAAAGATGAAAATTTAAGGTTTAAAGCCGAAGATTATATTCATACAGGTGCTAACGCTTCTACACCATACACCATACACTCTACACCAAACACCAAGCATAGTGTCTATGACTGTAACATCATAGAACTCGACCGTCATCATTCTGCACGAAAGGGAGATATTAGCGTGGTGGAGAATGGACTGACGATACCATTTGATACCAAGCGTGTTTATTATCTTTACGATGTGCCTGGTGGTGTTAGTCGTGGTGGCCATGCACATAAGGGCTTGTGTCAACTGATTTTTGCCATAAGTGGTAGTTTTACAGTGACTTTGGATGATGGCAATGTGAAACGAACATATACACTTAATCGCCCTTATCAAGGACTTTTGGTAAAACCTGGTATTTGGCGTGAGTTGGATGACTTTTCATCAGGTAGTGTGTGCTTGGTATTGGCTAGCGAAAAATACGACGAAGCGGATTATATCCGTTCGTATGAAGATTTTTTGAAATATAGAAGTGAGTAGTATGGGGTAATTAGCAAATTAAGGAGTTAAGGAGTGAATGAATTAAGGTTTTAGGAATGAGCGAATGAACGAATGAGTGAATGAAGGAATTAGCGAATCATATGAACGAAAAGAAGTACGAATACAAAAATCTAGATGTTTACAAGGAATCAAAAGTTCTTGTGAAGATGATTTATACTCTGCTTGAGAAGTTTCCTAAAGTAGAAACATATGCACTATGTGATCAATTGCGTAGATCCGTTATTTCAGTACCTTCGAATATTGCTGAAGGAAGTGGTAGAACATCTGCAAAAGATCAAGCACATTTTTTTGAGATTGCCTATGGTTCTATAATGGAAGTCAGTTGTCAAATGGATATTGCATGTGACTTGGGGTATATTAATCTTGATGAACTAAAACAAATAGAGGAGCAAGCACGCAGAATAGCAGCAATGCTTTCTGGCTTGCGAAGAAAATGCTTAACTCGTTAAATCGCTAAACACTAACTCGCTAAACATTAAAACAAAAATAATGAATATACCTTTTCTTTCGTTACACGACATAACGGCTAAATACGGAGACGAAATCCACGAGGCAGTGCTTCGTGTGGTGGATAGTGGTTGGTACTTGCAGGGCAAGGAGAACGAGCAGTTTGAGCAGCATTATGCAGAGTATATTGGCAGCAAGCATTGCATCGGTTGTGCCAATGGCCTAGATGCCTTGATCTGGATTTTCCGCGCCTATATTGAATTGGGCGTGATGCAACCAGGTGATGAGGTGATAGTACCTGCCAACACCTATATTGCAACCATCTTGGCCATCACCGAGAATGGCTTAGTACCTGTATTGGTAGAACCTAATCCAGAAACCCTTCAAATCGATGACTCACTCATCGAAGAGCGTATTACCGAGCGTACCAAAGCAATTTGCATTGTGCATCTATATGGTAGATGTGCTATGACAGATAAGATAGCAGAGTTATGTGAGCGTTATCAATTACGTTTAGTAGAAGATAACGCTCAAGCACATGGTTGTAAATTCCAGTCTTTAGCCTCTAACCTCTCGCCTCTCGCCTCCAAGCGAACTGGTTCGCTTGGCTCCGCCGCAGGCCACAGTTTCTATCCTGGGAAAAACTTAGGTGCACTAGGTGATGGCGGGGCTGTTACGACGGATGATGACGAGTTGGCTGCTGCGATACGTGCAGTGGCGAACTATGGAAGTCAGAAGAAATATGTGTTTAAATATACGGGTCGCAATAGCCGTTTGGATGAGATTCAAGCTGCGGTGTTGGATGTAAAGCTTCGCCATCTGGACGAAGACCTCAAAGCGCGTCAGGTAATCGCGAATTATTACTACGATCACATCAATAATCCGCTGATTACTTTGCCAAAGCGTTTGCCAGATACGGAGAATGTGTGTCACCTATTTCCTATATTGGTAAAAGGCGAAAGGTTAGAGGCGAGAGGCGAGAGGCGAGATAAACTCCAAAAGTATTTAGAGAAGAATGGGGTAGGTACGGTGATTCACTATCCAATCGCACCCCATGAGCAAGAATGTTATGCTAATGAGGTATGGAATACACCACAACTCTCGTTGCCAATTACAGAAATGTTGGCAGATTGTGAATTGAGTTTGCCCATCAGTCCTACGATGACATTGGAAGAGGCAGAAGAGGTTGTACGATTAATAAATAGTTGGAAATAGATATGAAGCCATTACGACTGTCATTGAATGATATAAAAAATGCGTATAGAGGCATAAAGGCACATGCAATACGAGCATATAAAGATGGCGATTATGAGCGTAGTATGCAATATGTTCGTCATTGTGCTACTATAGCGCAGCAATTCAATTGGATATATGCTGATGACGAACTTGAGAATCTGCTCAAAGAAATCTCAACCAAAATAGTACCTTCCCATACATCCTATATCCCCATTGAGAATAGAGTAGTGTTATTTGATGATTTTTGTGTGTCATTTATTTTGGCGTTACAATACCTAGAGGCACTAGTCGTCGCAGGGAAAGAAGTGATGTATTTAACATTATCTCAACATGATGAACGATTTGCAAATATTACCTCTACTATAAAAGAAAAATATCCTGCGGTTAAGATTGTTTCTGTAACTCAACAATCAATTATAAAGACAAGTGTTGATATATATAATGAGATTATGTCATTTTCCCCGCAGAAGATATTGTTTCACATGACGGCTAATTCATTGGCATTTCCAGCCGTATATGCATTACCACAAAGCATAGATACCTATATCATCAATCTTGCTGATCAAACATTTTGGTTTGGTACAAAGGCTATAAAGTATGTGCTTGAATTCCGTCAATTTGGAGTATCTGTGTCGCAACAAAGGCGAGGAATATTGCCGCATCAGCAATTATTAGTACCGTTTTATCCGATTGTAGATGATAATCCTTTTCAAGGTTTCCCTAATGAGTGCACAGAAGAAGGTAAGGTATTAATCTTCTCTGGAGGTGATATCTATAAAGTGTTGGACGAAAAGCGTATGTATTGGCATTTAGTTAAGCGTATATTGGATACATTTTCAGAGGTGGTTTTCTTGTTTGCAACTAAGATAGATGGTATGGGAATAGACTTTCTTAAATCATTTATCCATGAGAATCATTATGAAGGACGATTTATCTATACGAAATTCCGTCCTGATATCAATGAGGTAATGGCGCATGCAGACATATTTATGGGTACTTGTCCTGTGTGTGGGTCACTGATGAGTCAATTGGCAGCACGTAATGCTACGCCTATTTTGCAATACTATTATCCAGGAACGCCCGATGATGAGACGGAGCAAGCCATATGCATCAATGAGCAGTTTGCTATTTCGTTCCAAGATGAGGAACTATTTATGCAAGAGGCAGAAAAACTGATTAAGGATGTGACATATCGTAAACAACAAGGAGAGCGCATGCAAAAAGCTATGATATCTATCCCTCAGTTCAACAAACTTGTAGCAGATACACTATTCTCCAATAAAACACAAATGCCATTAGAACCATTTGAAATGGATTATAAGCAATTGGATGATAGATGGTTCGCTTTAGAGAAAATGGGGCATATAAATTCTATGTCATATTTATATGGTCTGTTGGGAGAGCAAAAATGTATGGAATACGCTCCTATATTGTTTGTTAAAAAACAGATGAATAGATTAATCAACTATTTAAATAGAAAGATTAAAACTAATTAAAGATTATTCTTAATAAATGTGCTTTTATAATGACAGGAATAAATGCTATATATAGATTTACCACAGTAACTCCTGCGGATATTGAGAAGATAACTCGCATGAGTACAAATGAACTTCTCCCTGTAGTATGGTCCAATGATACATGTGTTCTATCTCACTCAAAGCAATTGTTTTGTAATGATGATAACTCATTGGTAATAGTTTTAGATGGTGAAATTTATAATACACCAGAGCTATGTAAAGACCTATTGGCAGAGGGAGATGTGCTCTATACAGATATGCAACACGAGGTAATTGCGCTTCTTTATAATAAACACGGAATAAAGTGTTTAGAGTTGCTGCGTGGATATTTTGCTCTAAGTATATATGATGTACTGAAAAATAAGTTGTATGTTGTAAGGGATAGAATGGGAGAAAGTACATTGTATTATGCACAAATACCTACAGGAATTGTTGTTTCAACAGAATTAAAGAATATTCTCAGTGAGTATATCTCTTCTCCTCAAATCAATATTACAAGTTTATTAGAACCTATTCGCTATATTGCTCCGTTGGATATGGAAAAAACTTGGGTACATCAGATTAAGCGTATTCAACATGGGCATTATTTAGAGATTGATGCTAATGGTATAGTAGATAATCAATATTGGAAAAGAAATCATGAACCACAATTTGTTGGGAAGAAACAAGAGGCCTTAGAACATACTCTTGATTTGATGCAAGAGTCTGTGGATTTAACTATGCGGAGTGATAGACCTATTGCCATCATGCTGAGTGGAGGAGTCGATAGTTGTGCGGTAGCAGCATTAGCAAAACGAAGTGGGCATGAAGTACACACGATTACAGTAGGTTTTGGTGGTAATGTAGAATATGATGAGCGAAGTGTGGCTCGTCGCTTTGCGGATGAACAAGGGTTTGATTACAACGAAGTAGTTCTAAATCCCGATGACTATCTTTCTGCTTTTGAGGATTTGACGCATTATATTGATGAACCTATCTCGGATAGTGCTGTAATAGCACAATGGGTAATGTATAAAAAGATGCGAGAATTAGGTTATGAAGTCGTATTGAGTGGTATGGGAGGAGATGAGTTATTTTATAATTACTCAGGTTATAATCATCAAGCAGATGCACGTAAATTGCATCATCAATTTAATCAAATTTGTCCCATTGATACATTTGAGAAGAAAAAGCAATGGTTAAAAATGATGCGTGCTAATTGGAAGGCTTTATTGATGCCTCAAGCATGGCATTTGACCAACGAATCCTCGTATGTATCTTGGTACGATGAACCATATAAGAGATTTATTGAAGATGCGATATTGGAGTTTAAAGGAAAAAAATATTCTTTGATTGATTATACTCCTCATCAAATGTTTGCTGAATGTTTAATAGGTAATGAGTTAAAACAGGCATACGATGATGCGATTGATCGCGTGATGGTTGGCGCTTATTTATATTTAGGAGGAAGAGTCGCTCATGCCAATAAGATAGAAGTTCGTTGTCCATTAATTGATTACAAATTAGTTGACTATGTAATGCGGTTGCCTTTTGAAATGATAGGTCGCAATAAATCTTTTATGAAAGAATTATTAAAAGATATACTTCCAGATTATATTTTACACAGTAAAAAAAGAGGTTTTACCCCAGCTACGAATTATCCTCAGGTAATAGCGAATAAGCATAACTATAAATACATTCGTTCCTCTTCACCTTTCTACCCAGCAGCAGTAGCTGACCGAGTATTATCTTTATTAATGAAATAACGAATGTATAAAGAACATAGATCATAGAATAGATATGCGAACAAAACTTGTTTACGTTCTTACTTCTGCATCGGATGCAACGTATATTGAGCAGGCGTTAATTTCGATATGGTCAGCTCGTTATCATCATCCAGATGCGTCAATTGTCTTATTAGTAGATAATAAGACTCACAATTTATTGATAGGAAGGCGTGCAGAAATATTGAACTATGTTTCTGAATGTAAAGTCGTTAATTTCGATGACGATTCAACTATGATGTATCGTTCTCGATATATTAAGACAAGAGTACGCAGTTTGGTAGAAGGAGACTTTCTATTCATTGATTCGGATACTATTATCAATGGTTCTTTAGCAGAAATAGACAACTGTCCATATGATGTGGCTGCTGTAATGGAATCCAATTTGCCAATTAGTCAGTTTCATCCATCGCTGTACGCTTCTATGGCTGAAAATGCGTATAAAATAGGATGGAATCCAGAAGAAGAACAATACTATTTTAGTAGTGGCGTAATATATGCAAAAGATACTCCTATTGCACACGCCTTGTTCGAAAAATGGCATAGTAATTGGCAACAGGGATTAAGTTTAGATATTCGAATAGATCAACCATCATTGGCCAAAGCAAATATTGAATGTGGTCGAGTGATTCAACCCATTGAGAATAAGTGGAACTGCATTATGTTTACTTATCCACGTTGGGCAAAAAATGCACTGATTCTGCATTTTGCAGCATATCGAAATATGTCATTCTTATTTAGTAAACGAGTGTTACGATACATTAAGGAAAATGGATTGACAGATTATATAAAGTATTATATCTTGCACCCTACGTATAGTTATATCCCCTTTGATAGTGAGTTTTATCATTTTAAGTTTAAAGACTTTAGTAGAATAATCAAAAATATTCATAGTGGACTAAAACTATATGCAAAGAATATTGATGATCAGTTTGAGGATTTCATCGTAAAATCAACGTTATATAAAGTGGCGTTACCTTTGATGAAAAGAGGTTATTATCTATTAGCATCTTTTATGATTGTTCTTTCGCATTGGTATCGTACGAAATTGACTAAAAAGTACACATGCGTCGAAAATATTTGTAGTAAATGATATATGGAAACAGTTATTCGCTATACTAAATTTATTAGTAATCCTCATGGAGATGGGGGCAGTAAAAGAAGTGTCCAAATAGAGGAGTATTGGAGATCAAAAGGTGTCACTTTTATCGATGAAAAATTTTTACTCCCTAAGAAATACTCTTTATTGCAGGCTATAGTTTGGGTGTTTCGCTCTTTTCTCTTTCTATCAAAGCATGTGGGATGGAATAAATTTTTCGGTGTAAAAGAAAAACTCAAGGCACTTTTGATGTACGCCTTGCGTTTGCCTGTTATTTATGATAAGTATAAAGGCAAATATGTTACCTTCTTATGGGAAAATACGCAGGATTTACCATCGCTGTATATGATGAAGGCAGCAGGTGCAAAGATTATTGCATATCCGCACAACTTAGAATCGTTAGTTCCTACTCAGGTTGATCTTACTACTCACAAACAATCTCCATATTGGCTATACGAAGAGGTGGAGCGATTGAAATTGTGTGATGAGGTGTATACCATTAGTAAAGAAGAAACCTGGTTACTCCAATTATTTGGCATCAATGCTAAATATTTTCCATATTATCCTCCAAAAGCAGCTGAAGAAGAATTCTTAAAGATAAAAGCGCTCCGTGATGAGCTTAAAAAGCATAAGATAGGCCAAAAAAGTTTTTTGATTCTTGGTTCCGCTACCAATCCTCCTACGCGTATGGGTATGCAAGGTCTTATAGATTTCTTCGCTTCTAAAAAAGAATTGCCACATACTATTTATGTAGGTGGTTATAGATCGGAAACTTTGGACTGTAAACCTCATCCTCAAATTCAATATCATGGAACTTTGAGCATTGAAAAGCTGCAAGAACTACTAGTTGAAGTCGATGGTATTATTATTAATCAGCCTACGACCAGTGGTGCGTTAACAAGAATAGTAGAAAATCGCATAGCTGGTATTCCTGTATACGCAAACTTTGGTGCCGCTCGAGACTTTTACAACTTGTCTGATGTACATGTGTATGAGAGTTTTGAGCAACTTAATAATTTGTTGAGTTAAATATTACTTGCGCTTTCCACAACTCTATTGAATTCATAGCTGGGGACTATTGAAATAAACCAAGACACCGCCAACTTCTGCGTATCGGTGCACATGAACCCCGAAGCGACGCATCGGTTTAGTGTGGATTTCGCGGAGGAGTTAAATAATTATATAGGTTCGATTAGGTTGTAAAATAATGATATGCTACCACTTCTAAAACATATAATCCGTTTATCGTTATTTGTACTGCTGATGGGAAATTTAGTTTCTTGTCAGTCTTGGCATGATGCAAAGGCGGTAATAGCAGAGGCGGATAGTTTGCTTGCGAAGGGCGTGATTATACGT
>JAEIGA010011801.1_pt1 | contig 13249 bp, 8 predicted proteins | sample 9270691 | NCBI WGS metagenome assembly JAEIGA01 (sample SAMN17057246, study PRJNA624740) | gut metagenome | biome: biome; isolation source: fecal sample | host: Bos grunniens | place: China: Xizang | collected 2019 | reverse complement strand
GGTATTTGTTGTTTCGTTTCCCACAATGACCATGAAATTATTTTTTGTTTTACAAAGGATATTAAATCTTTGACGCAGACAATATTGTCATTGTCAAAATCTGCAGCACCTTTAAGTCCCTCGCATAAGTAATATGCAAAAACACCGTACGGAGTATAAATGGTTTGTTGATTGGTTGTTGAAAAGTCTTTTTCCGATACGGCTTGAAAAATAAGACTGTTGTTTGGTAATTGGTGCGTTTCTATTTTTGGAAAAAATGAAGATGTATTGTTTTTGTCATATTCATGCAATAAATGTTTTGCTTTGACAGAAGTGATAAGTCTGTATCCATCAATGAAAAATATAGAATTTTCTATTTTTTTTTCGGTACAAACATCAGATATTGCAGATAAAGGAAGTGAGGTTGTTTCTATATCGCTTATATTGCTGTCTACGGTAATCAAGTGTGTCTTGTTGTCATTGGTTTTTATTGAATACCCGGAATAAAACAAAACAAACTTGTCGTTTTCTTGGATGTCATACGATATTTGTTGCAATACTTTGTAGATATTCTTTTTTGACGGATATTTAGGTGATGTAGGGAAAATGTCGTCGGTCATACGAATTACGATGTCGAATTTTCCCTCATTTTTTAATGTATCTTCTATCAACTTTGCATCATAACGCGGCATAGAAAGCGGTTCGATAAAACGATTGTGATAATTGTTTATTCCTATAACCAAAGCCCACCGTTTTCCGGGCTCTTGGGTATTGTCTGCGAATAAACAAAAATTTGTATTGAATATTATGAATATCAGTAATGACCGGATATGATTTTTCAAATCAAAGCATCCTGCAAAAATTATTGTAATGTTTCCAGTTTATCTATGACTTTGTGAAAAAGTTGATTTGAGTCTTGTGATATTTTATCAAAGTCCAATATCAGTTGACCGAATTTTTTACATAGTTCAATTATTTGTTCTTTTTCTTCATTTAGCAGTTCCGGTAACTTTTGTAATGAAAACGACATTATTTCCAAACTGTTTTTTGTACCGAAATACTGTACGGTTTGTCTTGATATAAGTTGTTCTGCTGTCAAATCAGTTTTCAATTCTTCATTTGCAGCTTTTGCCATTGCACCGATTAGTTCATAAAGTTTTTTCGGCAAAACAATGTTGGTTTCTATAGTTTCGTCAATTGTAGGTTTGCTCATAGGTTTATCCTTAAGTTTATAAAAATATAAAATTATCAATATCAGAAAAAAAACAATCTGCCTAGAATCAAAAGGTACTATTTGGAATAAATTATGAAAGAAGTACATATAATGATGGTTGATGAAAAGGAATAAAAAAATCATTTTCATTCATTTAAAATTTAATATACTCAATGTTGCAAAGATTAAATGTTTATTTTTTTGGGAGCAATATATGGGTAACTTGTTTAAAGATATGGCGGTGCTTTTGTTTTCTGCAGGAGATGAATTGGAAAGAAAAGCTGAAGAGTTTAAAAGTTTACGAGAAGGCAGATTCAAAGATTTTGAAGAAAAGGTAAAAACAAAGCAGGAAGAGATAAAAGATAAAGGTGCAGAAATAAAGAGCAAGTTTGACGATGAAATAAAGAAAATGGAAGGAAATATTTTAGATTTTACGGAAAAGATAGGTTTTGCTTCCAAAAAAGAAGTTGAAGTGTTGAACCAGAAGATTGATGATTTATCGAAGAAACTGGATCTGCTTTTGAATGAGAAAAAATCTTAACAGGATGTTTTTAGTGGTAAGAAGTTACAGAAGACGTTTTTTTAGAGTGTTGATTGTATTTATAAAAATATTTTTTGCATTTGCAAAAGAGTTTAAATTGACACGTAAGTATGGTTATGAAACGGCACAGAAAAAAATGTACCGTCGTCATTTGAAATGTGCAAAAGATTTGTATGCCGTAAGTGTAGAGCTTGGTTGTATTTATATAAAATTGTGTCAGTTCTTGAGTACAAAACACGATGTTTTTCCGTCTGCATATATAGAAGTTCTTTCTCCGTTGCAAGATGCGGTTCCGGCTGTGCCTTTTTCATCTATTCAGCAATGTTTGGTTACGGAGTACGGAGATTATAATCAAATTTTTTCTTATTTTTGTGAAAAGCCTATGGCCGTTGCTTCATTGGGGCAGGTTCATTATGCCATTCTTAAAAATGGCGAGAAGGTTGCGGTTAAGGTTTTAAAGAAAGAAGTTGAAGAGAATGTAGATTTTGATTTCGCTATTTTATTCCATGTAATTCGTCTGGTGGAGAATTTCGATTTGATTTCGAAGCATATAGATTTGCCGTCTTTGCTTAATGAATTCATTAGCGTAACAAGTGATGAGTTGAATTTTTATCGTGAGATTTTTGTCGCAGAAAAAATGCATGAAACCCTTTCAAAGTTTTCATATTTGAAAATTCCTAAAGTGTACAAAAATATTTCTACTCGCAGGATAATCGTGATGGAGTATTGTGAAGGAGTGAAAATTGGAAATATAGAGGATTTTGAAAAGATTAATTGTAACCCGAAAATATTGACAGACAGGCTTTTGGAGATTTTCTTTGAGCAATTTGTATTTACGAGATGGGTACATTTAGATCCGCATCCGGGAAATATTTTGGTAACGGCAAATAACAGATTGGTGTTGTTAGATTTCGGAATGTCGGCACAGATTACACCTGATATGAGTGATGCAATCGCCAGAGGTGTTATTGCCGTAATGAATCAAGACAGCAGGATGATATTGCGAATATTGCAGGAACAAGGTTTTTTGCGTGATAATGTCAATACGTATACGTTATTTACAATGATTGATTTCTTGTTGCAGGAAGTTGCCGTGGTGTTGAATATGAATAAGCAATCTATACAAACGTTTGATTTTACTCCGATTAAAAAGGATTTTAAAAATCTTATTACATCGGAAGAAATTGTGATTCCTGTAAAATGGGCGTATGTAGGAAAGACGGTTGCATCCCTTGCCGGTTTTATTGCTGTATTGAATCCGGATTTTAAAATATATGAACAGATAAGAAAATATGTTGCAAAAATTGTAACAAGAATGCCGCAAGTTCTTGTGAAGTCTGCGACACAAGAGATTATCAGGGTTTCACGGTTAGCTTATAATTTACCGGAAAGATTGACGAGCCTGTTGGACCAATATGAACGTGGGACATTGGTGGTAAAAACAAAAGCAGAAAAAGAAACAATATCTTTTAAAAAGAGGAATTACTTTTTTGCAGTTGTTTTAACTTTTGTTTTAAGTATCGGTGTTTTTAAAGTAGTACCTGATATATGTGAATATTCTGATATCGGATTAATTTTTGGCGGCGGAATGCTTTTTGCTTACTTGCTGAGTATTTTTTTTAGCAGGAAAAGAGAATAGAAAATTAAAAAAATCAGTTTAAAATATTACTGTTCATAAAAAATGGTAAGATGTTTTTTTTATTATATTTACTTTGAATGCAAAGGTTATAGACGAAATGTGTCGATATGTAAGTTTTTCTTACATCTTGATTAACAAAGACAAATAGAGTGAGAAACAAGGAGGTTTACGGATATGAGTAACTGGAAAAAAGTGTTTTACATTTTGTTGTGTGGGGTGTTTTTTACTTTAAATGCACAAGAAAATGAGTTACCTAAAGTTGAAGAAGAGGTAAAAACAGCAGATAAAGAAGTATCTAAAAAAGATGCAAAGAAAGCAAAAGAAGAAAAAAAGATTGAGCTTTCTGTAACTAAACTAAAAGAGAAAATTGAAAAAACTGAAGCAGAGTTTCAAGCTAAGAAAAAAGAGCTGGAAGATGTAGAGAAAGAGTTGGCAGCTGTAAGTCAAGCGAGAAAAAATGCTGAAGGTAATACCGAAGAAAATGCGGCGAAATTTCAAGAATTGAGTGAAAAGCGTGAGAAATTAAGTGACGAGATTATTAAGCTTTCGGAAGAACGCAACGGATATGCTCGTGAATTGACAGAAATTGAACATAAAAAAGAAGTTACTGCCGAGGCTGAAAAGAAGCAGGTATTAGAAGATAAATATAAGAGAAACTTTGAATTGTTGGAGCAAATGAAAAAGCAAGAGCAAGAAAAAAGAGCTCGTGCCATTAAAGAAAGAAGGTCTTTGCAGAAACAATTAAGTGAAATAAGATTAAAAATCAGAGAAAGAACTTCTGCGATAAACAGCGGAAATGTAAAGATTAAAGAGATTTCTGATAAGTTGATTTTGAGTGTATCAACAGAAGAAGAAAAAAATTTGTTATCAGAAAAAAGTTCTTTTGTATTACAAAGAACGCATATAGAAAAAGAGCTTGATGCTCTAAGACGACGTGAAAAAACGATTGTGGCCAAACTTGCAGAAAAAGATGAAGGATATGAGCTGGCTGACGGTACATTGAACTGGAGTAAAGTTTATGATATCGAAAACCTCCAACGTGTAAAGCCGGGAACTTGGCATCTTTCCGTAATAGCTAAGGATTCTAATAATAATCAAAATAAACCGGAAGAAATAAATATTAAAATAGATCCTAAATCAGATATTCCTACAATCAACGTAATAAATCCTAAATCTAATTCTCGTGTACCTGGAAATCTAATGATAGTAGGTACAGCTTATGACGACGACGCCGTAAGTAAAGTAACTTTTACATTAGATTCAGAATTGGAAGAAAGAGTATGTAACGGAACAGACTTTTGGAATTATGATTTGGATACTACAGGTTTAGAAGACGGTATTCACAAATTGACTTTTGCAGTAGCAGATATAAACGGAATAAAATGTAAACCTTACGTTATTCAATTTGTTTTGGATAGAAAAGTTCCTACAATCGTATTGCCTTCAATGACATCCGGAACTGTTGTTTCCGGCAAATGTAAAATATCAGGTAATGCCGAAGATTTAAACGGTATTGCCGGGATTTACTATTCTGTAGACGGAAGATATTCGTATACTAAAGTTGCAAACGGATTCGGTAAAAAAAGATGTAATTGGAGTTTTAACCTTAATGCGGCAAGAGAGCTGGGATCGGGAACAAATATTATTTGGATAAAAGCAGTAGATAAAGCCGGTTCTGAAGGTTTTTTCCCATTGACTTTGGTTGTTGACCGTGAATCTCCGAATGTCGGTTTTCATTATCCTTATTTGGAAGCAAAAGTTGGAAACAATTTTGAATTGTTTGGTTATGCATACGATAATGTAGAAATCAAAAAATTAGCTCTTAAAATTGCCGGACCTGGATTTACTACAGGTGAACTGCCGGTAAATTTTCAGCGTGGAAATGCAATGTGGAATTTCCCGGTAAATCTAAAAGAGTTAAGCGGAGATTCTTCTAAGGTAAGAAACGGTAGATTAGACGCAGAAATCATTGTAACAGACGTTGCAAATAATGTTGTAAAGAAAAAGCTTTCACTTATGGTAGACAGTAATGCTGTCAGTTCAATGATTACTCTAAAATCTGTAGAAAACGGTGATAGATTTGGAGATGAAATACCGGTTCTGGGAACGATATCTTCAGCACATGTTGTAACCGGTGCATTGATTAATTTGTATAATGATAAAAATGAGCTTATCATGGGAAGTGATGTAGTTGCTCAACATTCTTTGTCTACCGTGTTGGATGTAAGTGAATTGCCGGAAGGAAACTATACTTTGGAAGTAATCGGCAAAAATGAAGTTATGCAAGATGAACCGATACGTGTAAAAGTAGGTATAGATAGATCTTGTCCGCAATTTAATGTTAATGAGCTTGCTGAAAAATATACAAAGAAGAAATATTCAAAGAAATTGGATGTCGGTTTTTCTGTTACAAAAACAGGAACTATAAAGAAAGCAACTTATGTTTTGACAAATATTGCAGGAGACGAGCTTTCTCAAGGAGACTTGAAAGTAAAAAGTGTTAATAACTTGCATCAAATGCAACCGGTAACATTGGATGTTTCTGACAGTAAATTTGAAGGAGTGAATCTTTTAAGACTTTCTGCTTTAGATGATACATTAAAAAGTGCCGAGATTACCGTACCGGTTATTATTGATAATACGTCGCCTACAATTGCAGATGTGACTTACAATAAAGATACAGGTTTGATGGAAGATGTTGTAGTGACAGTGTCTGATAATTTGATATTGTCAAATGTAGAAGTAACCGAAACATCTTCGATAAATTCTACTCCTAATAAAATGACCATTTCAGGTAACAGAGATTTTCAATTCCCAATGAAAGTCAAAGATGAGAACGGAGCTTTTATTTCATATAATTATGAAATAAAGGCAAAGGATATCAGCGGTACCGAAGTCGTAAAAAATATCAGTATTGCATTTAAAAATACGACAGCAGAAAGTCATACATTGTCGATTAAAGTTAATCAAAAAAATAGAACAGAGTTGATGGGGAAAGCCGGTTTATTCTTGAAGTCTAAGAAAATTAATCCGGATTCTATTAATGGCGGATTTGGCTTTGCAGATTCTGATGTAAAAAATGTCAATATATCAACTGATACAGGTGTGGTTATTAATTCGACTGTAGTTGATGAAACATTGGGTATTTTCTCTTTTGAATTGTCTCCTGATGTCAGAAAAAAATTCACAGTCGGGGATAACAGAGTTATTTTCAAAGATTCAAAAGGAACTTTGGATGAATTGATTTGTCAAAATGATTTACTGATGCCTAAAGCAAAAACAGTTTGGCCACCGGCATGTATTTCTTTTAATTCAAACATTACAGTTTACGGTGTGGCTACAGATGATTCCGGTATTACGTCAGTCAAAGCATCATTGGATTCATTAGATGAAGCTAGTTTTACATCGATTTCTACGGAACCAATCGAAAGCATAATGAATAAAACTGTTGTTATGGCAGCTGCTCATTTGAGAAATGAAACTCAGACAATCAGAGACTTTGTCAAAGAAAGTCAGATTGACCTTTATCCTAAGGGAGTAATGTATTCATTTGATTTCCCTACAGATGATTTGAAAGAAGGTGAGCATACTGTTTATTTCAAGGTAGAGGATAAAACAGGTAAAACTGTAACTAGTAAAGCATTGATTACCGTAGACAGAACTGCTCCTAAAGTAAAACTTTTGGCACCTGAAGACGGATTGTCAACTAACGGAACGGTAACATTACGCGGAGAAGCAGAGGATGAATTCGGCGTAGGTTGTGCAGTTGCGACTCTTAATGATAAAAAAGTTGTAGGTACGGGAAAAAATGTTTGGAATATTCTCTACGATTTGTACGAACGACCGGAATTTAACAGAGAAGATATAAAACAAGTTGTTCCTGTAGAAATCAATATTGATGTATTTGATATGGCGGGAAATAAAAACACCATAATTTCAAAAGTCGTTCTTGATGTAAAAAATGATGTTCCTGAAATTATTATAAACAGTCCGGCTGTTGATAATCAACGTTATACGACAGATGCAATCCGATTTGAAGGTGTTGTATTTGATGATGACGGAATTGACAGTTTACAATATCGCTTGGATTTTGGAAGAAATGAGGTAGGAGATTCAAAAACAGAAAATGACGGTTGGAAAGGTGTTATTTTAAAAGAAAATGAATTGCCTAACTGGAGTGTTACAATGGTTCCCGGATATTTGTCGGCCGGAAAACACACACTTGAATTGCGTGCTTTTGATAAGAACTTTGTTCAGAGTGATATAAAAACAGTGACATTCCAGATAGATTTGGAAAATCCGGTGATAACAGTAATCGGTCCAGAAAACGGTGAATATATCAAAGGAACAAGACTTGTAAACGGTAAGACTTATGACCCTAACGGCGTTGCAAAGGTAGATGTAAGTACAAACAACGGTTGGACGTTTGTTCCTGCGGAAGGTGGAGAAAACTGGATGTTCTATTTGGATTCCAAGACTTTACCAGACGGCGACTTAAAATTCTTGATTAGAGCAGAGGATGAAGTAGGTTCGGCTTCATATTCATTTGCATTGTTTAATATTGATAATACAGCCCCTGAAGTTTCGGTATTATTGCCGACAGACGGAATGAGTATTAACAATCAATATACCTTTATAGGAAGAGCAAAAGATAATATTGCCTTGTTAAGCGGTATGATTCGTATTACTTCTGATTCAAAAAATATGTTTGAGGGGGATGAAAGATGTAATGAGGAAGGATATGTGCCTCTTAACGGATTGGAAGCATGGACTTTTGATGTAGATGTAAGTAAGTGGGATTTCGGAAAATATCATGCGTCTATTTTATTTTCTGATATGGCTGGAAATCTTACAGAAAAGAGTTTCGACTTCTTTGTTGAGCCGAGATCGGATTTCCCTGTTGTAGAATTGGATCAACCGCAATCCGGACAGCATTTGACAGGTAATGTAATAGAATTTTACGGTACTGCGTATGATGATGATGGAATTGAAGCTGTGTATTTACAGATAGACAATCATCCTAGAGTAAGAGCCGAAGGAACTAAGCAATGGCGTTATTTAGAGCCGTCTATAAATCTTGAACCGGGTCTTCACAAGGTAATTGTCGTTGCTCAAGAAAAATCACCTGATCCAAACAGAAAAGGTAAATACTCTATGTCTATTTCAAGAAATTTCTTTGTAGATGAATCTGGAATTATCATTAATATTACATCTAATTTAAACGGTGATTCTATCGGGTATCGTCCTTGGTTTACGGGAAGTGCACAGTTCTATGAAAGAAATCTTGAAATGAAAATGAAACGTGAAATTCAAGACAGAAAATATCATGAACTGTTAAAGAAACACCGTGATAATCCGGAAGTTGTTCCGCCGAAGGAAGAAATTGTTGTTACAAAATTTGAAGTAAATTCAGCTATGTCTCGATATATTGCCGAAAACAGAATTAAAGCTATATATATGAGTTATGACAACGGAAACAGTTATAAGAAAAACTGGGGAACTCCGGATGAATGGCGAGTACGATTGCAAACTCAATATATGAAGAATGGTTCTCATATGTTGCAGTTTAAGGCTGTTACAGAATCCGGTAAGGAAACATTGAAATACTTTAAGGTAAATCTTGACCGTGAGGTTCCTACAGTTGTAATTGATGCTCCGGAAGAAAATACAGCATTAAACGGTGCGGTAGTGGTACATGGATATGCTAACGATAACAATGATCTTGAAGAAGTAAAAGTTCGTTTGAAACGTTATGACAAGAATCTTGGAAAAATGCCTAAGTTTATTGACGGTATTTACTTATGGGCACAAGCATTTGGTGGTCCGATTGTTTCCGGCGGATTCGGATTTAGTTTCTTTGATAATATTGTACGTCTTGAAGGTGCTTTTGGTTGGGTTCCGTCAGAATCTAACTTGAAAGATATGGGGCTTGCTCCGGGAAATGCGTTCTATGATTCGATGTTTACACCGGAATTAGGATGGGTAAATTACCGATATGAACCGAGATTCCCGGGATTTGTTGCCGGAGGAAAGTTGCTTGCTCAGGTATTGGATTTACCTTTTGAATTCTTCTTCGGTGAGGATGCAGCAAACTTCTCTATAAGTTTGGAAATCGGTGCGGGATTCTATTGGTTCAGTGGGTTTGCTGCGGCATCTGATGAAATCAACGGAACATATTACAAAACAAAACATCAGAATGAAGGTAAAGGAAATATTGGTTATGATCCGGCAATTGATGGTAGAGTATTGGCAGGATTTATGTACCAGTTGGATTTCTTCAAAGTTCATGATTATAAATTCTTAAAAGATTTTGCGTTGTACTTTGAAAATTCCTTCTACTTTGTTGCCAGTGAAGTAGACAGTAGACTTGTACCGCAGTTTGGTTTTGGATTACGTAACTCTATAGTTACAAATAAAGATAAGTAATAATCAAACTTTTAAATTAAAAATCAAAAGCCTGATTTCTGTAAAAGGGATGTCAGGCTTTTGTTTTTCTACAACAGAGCTGTTTGTGTAAAATGTGCGGAGTGTTTGGATTATTGTTTATTTGTATTAAAACGTTTTATTGTCTGTAGTAATAGGAAAGTAAGGATGTTAATAAGATGTTTTTTAATGACAAAAAACAAAAATTAAACTATAGTCCCCGAAATATTAGTTTAAAGAAAGAAGTGTTATGTCAAAAATAATTCCTTATAAAAATATCAAATATTATACTTTTGCCGAAAACAAAGATTTTTGCTTAGAAAGCGGAGAATCCTTTGGTCCGATAACGGTTGCTTATGAGACATTCGGTACTTTAAATGAAGATAAGAGTAATGCTATTTTGATTTTTCATGCTCTTACGGGAGATTCTCATGTTACTTCATCTTATGATGAAAACGATTCTACGCCGGGATGGTGGGATTCGCTCGTAGGGCGAGGAAAGGAAGTTGATACTGATAAATATTTTGTTATTTGTGCAAATCTGTTGGGCGGTTGTATGGGGTCTACCGGACCGTCATCGATTAATCCGGATACGAATAAACCTTACGGTTCTTCATTTCCGTTTATCAGTGTGAATGATATGGCAAATGTTCAGAAGAAACTTATAGATTATCTTGGTATAGAACAATTAGAATGTGTCATCGGCGGTTCATTGGGAGGAATGGCTACCGTATCAATGATGACGACTTATCCTGATATTGCACGTTCGTTTATAGTAATTGCTTCTGCCTACAAGACATCCTCACAAATTATGGCGTTTTATGAAGTCGGTCGAAATGCAATTCTTGCCGACCCTTATTATCAAGAAGGTAACTACTACGAGAAAGAGCTTCAACCGGAACGAGGGCTCGGAATAGCCAGAATGGTAGCTCATATTACTTATCTTTCTACTACGGGAATGGAAAATAAATTCGGGCGAATGATTCAAGAAAATGTGATAAACGAGAAATTGGCTTACAGTAGGTTCGGACCGATGTTTGCAATCGAAAGTTATTTGCGACATCAAAGTAAGAAATTTATTGCTCGTTTTGATGCCAACAGTTATTTGTATCTTACCAAAGCAATGGATATGTACGACCTTACTGAAGGCGGGAAAAAGACGTTGGCGTCGGAATTCTCAAATGTTAATAAAAAAGTTTTAATAATTTCTTTTACATCAGACTGGCATTTTACACCGGCTGACAGTTGGGAGATGGCTAAAGAATTGGCACGATTGGGGAAAAATGTGTCTTATATTAATATAGAATCATCTTACGGGCATGATTCGTTTTTGCTTCCCAATAAAATGCAAGAAGGTGTTGTAAAAAGCTTTTTGAAAAATCTAGGAGATAATGCATGAAATTACCTAAAGAGTTAGTTGCCAGTAGAATTGCAGACGAAATTACGTCCGGAAGCAGAGTATTGGACTTAGGTTGCGGAGACGGGGCATTATTGAAACATTTGAAAGAAGTTCGTAATGTAGTAGGATACGGAATAGAGATTGACAGCAATGCGATTCTTTCATGTATTCAAAAAGATATAAATGTACTTCATTGGAATCTAAATGATTTACCGTTGGATTTTCCCGACCACTTTTATGATACGGTAATTCTTACTCATACAGTGCAACAGGTTTTGAAGCCTAAAGATTTGATTGACGAGATGTTACGAGTAGGAAAGGAAGTAATTTTAAGTTTTCCGAATTTCGGACAATATAAAATCAGATTGAAGCTTCTTGCCGGCGGTCGTATGCCGTCTACACCGACATTACCGGACAAATGGTATGAAACCCCTAATATCAAACTTTTGACAGTTCATGATTTTTATGATTTTTGTGAAGAGAATAATATCGAAATTCTTGCTCATTATTTTTTTCGTAAGTCGAGAATCGGAATGGTTCCGGTACGCAATTTTGCAAATCTTCGTGCTGATGTCGCTATTTTTAAGATTAAACGAAAATAATTAACACAGAAAAATACTAACTATTTTTTTAAAAACTCCGACAATAAAGTGAATAGTCAATGCTGGTTATAAGCATTGGTTTACTTAGGGAGGAACCGTTTTGGCAGCTAATAATCCTTATCAGCAATACAAACAAACCCAGATTGCTACAGCAGACCAAGGGCGACTTGTAGTGATGTTATATGATGGGGCAATCAAATTTTTGAGTAAAGCCTTAGAAACTATGGAAAAGGAAAAATTGTCCGGTGGAGATATTGAGAAAATCCATGTAAATATCGTAAAAACTCAAGATATTATTTCCGAACTTATGAGTTCTCTAAATATGGATGTTGGAGAATTTTCCAACAGATTGTTCAGTATTTATATGTATATGAATAATCGTTTAATTGAAGGGAATATCAAAAAAGATAAAACGCCGTTGTTGGAAGTACGTCGTCATTTGACAGAACTGCGTGAAGCATGGGCGCAAGCTTCAAAAAATGTCCAACAAGAAAATGTTACAAAGCAAGCAGGAGGTATAAATGTTGCAACCTGAGATTTTAGCAAAAAGAATCAGAGCAAATCTTGTAGAACAAAAAGAAAAATTGGAAGATTATTTAAAGTTGTTAGACCAACAAGAAATAGATATTAATACAAGAAACGGTGACAAATTGTTGTCTCATGCACGAGTGGAAAAAGATGTGGTAAAAGAATTATCGCAATTAAAGATTATTTTGGAACCGTTAGAAAAAATGTATAGAAGTACGGCTTATCAAAAAGATGAAGATTTGCAAGGGCTGAAAGAAAGCATAGACAGATTGTCTGAAAATGTACAGAAAAAAGCTGTGGCAAATGCTGATAATTTGACAAGTACTCTTGAAGATTTACAAAAGCAGATTAAACAGGTGCGTTCTAAAAAGATGGTGAATACTAACAGAGTTTATTCTGATGCAGCACCTAGAATGTTAAATATTAACGGGTAATTTTTTTTAAAACATAAGTTTCAATAGCTGATCCGGTTTTTGAGTATTCAAATGCCGGATTTTTTTTATTTTGGGTGATTAAAGAACAGCTGGTTAATTTTATAAGTTTGATAAAAAATTCTATCGTATTCAAGATTATATGCGGTTATTTCGATAAAAATATATAGAACAACAACTTACGAAAGGATGGTACTTGTGAAAAAGAAAGAATTAATATTTGCAGCTTTGTTTTTTATATTGCCTATTTTTATGTTTGCCGACGGTGAAATGAAGGGAATCGCCAGTTGGTACGGACCGAAATTTCACGGTAAACTTACAGCTAACGGAGAGCGTTTTAATACGTATTCTTTGACAGCAGCACACAAAACATTACCTTTAAATTCCGTAGTCAAAGTGACATCTTTGGTAAACGGTAAAGAGGTAATCGTTCGTATTAATGATCGCGGACCTTACGCAAAAGGACGTGTAGTAGATTTGTCAAAAGCGGCAGC
>JAEIGA010011800.1_pt1 | contig 13251 bp, 18 predicted proteins | sample 9270691 | NCBI WGS metagenome assembly JAEIGA01 (sample SAMN17057246, study PRJNA624740) | gut metagenome | biome: biome; isolation source: fecal sample | host: Bos grunniens | place: China: Xizang | collected 2019 | reverse complement strand
ACCATAGCGGAAACGCCTTTCCAAGCATCATCGACATACTGCAATGCGGTCAGCGGGGCAATCATCAAACCGCCATCTTTGACAGCATTGAACGTATTGCCGTTTACAGAATACGGAATAAACACATCACCGTCCGTGCGTGGTGCGTTGGATGGCATATCCGGGGACATAATCCAGTTTTTCATAGGGGTCGGAGAAATGATAACAATATCATTTTCGCCGGGATTATTTGGCATTGTTTCAGCGGTCTTTACCCGGAAACTTAGATTGCCGCTTTTCAGCTTAAACGCCATTACACATTCACCCCCACAACTTTCAATGCTTCTGCATATTCTGCAAGCAACTGTCTTTCATATTCCCTCTGCGCGGCATCCAATTCGTCATAAGGTTTCCACGCTGTAATCATTTCGCCAGTGAAAACATGACCGTCAGAGCGTGTCCAAGTTTCGCCAGAAGGAATGAAACGGTAACCTTCGATGAAAGCATTGCACTTTCCATCAAAGAAGTCAGTTTCTACGGATGTCATCGTATCATCATCAGTGGTATGGCACTTGAAATCACTATCAATATAGATTTTCATAAACATAACCTCGTTTCCAAACTAACTACAATAGATTTCTTTTACAGTTAGTTTTACTGTAGTTGTATCATTACTGTTTAGGTCAAATCCGATATGATAAGAGTCTTTTAGCGCTGATACATCAATTGAACACTCAGTATCTCCACCGGTTACCGCTACTTTAGCCACTATATTCTGATTTATGTATTCGCCAATAGCAGACCAGATAACAAAATCTAGAGTGGCGTAATTAGCATTATCCACAACCACATCAGTTGCCTTGAGTGTGATTTTTGTAAAACCACTTAAGTCGATTTTTTGGCTTGTATAACACATACCCTTACGAAAAGTACCTGACGAATGAGTTAAAGAAATTGTTTTGCTTGTTCCATTGTTTGTGATTGTGGGAGCATATGCATTAGGTTTAGTGCCAGAACCAGAAGTCGTTTTAGCAGCCGCAGTCCAGATTCCAATCAGCTCTGTGTTTTCTTCACCATTGTTATACAGATAGGTAATCCAACTGACCCACTCACCATTCTGATAGCTCATGGCGGTCACATCCTCCCAGTCACCGCTGACATACTGCTTTGCAGACAGCGGATAAACCGTAATCCAGTCACCGCCAACGGGTGAAATTACAACAATATTACCGGAATCGCCGATAGTAACCCACACCATACCTTCCACGGGGTTTGCGGGTTCCGTGGCAGACAGGACATAGCTTGTTATTTCCTTATCGGTATCAACCCAAATCGTATTATGGTTAGCTTTTGCGGGGCTTGTAGTGCCGCCGACAATGACTAATTCAGAGCCGCCGACACCGCCGCCACCGCCTGCGTTCGTTCTACCAATCATTCAGCTTCACCCCTCCAACAGATAATTGTGGGAATCGTTACGGCTTCTTCCGGTTCAGACGATGCATAAATGTAAACGCCGCCGTTGTAGGTTTCTGCAACGGGCGAAAAGTTGCCACTAACTGCATCTGCCATGCCGAAATTAACTTCGGGAATCATGGAATCCATAACGCCATCAAGAGCAACTGCCGCCCGGAATCCGTAGCCATGTTCTTCGTAGGTCGCATTCTCAACAAAGTCAGCCACATCAACAACAGTATTGTTAAACTGTAGCTTTCTGATTTCAACGCCCGCCCCGGCTTCAATGTCAGAAAGTTCTTTCTGAATTGCATCCAGAACTGCTTCAGTTTGATTCCGTGTGTTCTGCAACAGTGCTTCAAACTGATTCTGCATAACCGTGGTATCAATGCCGATATCACAAGTCACCAGACCGCAAACAGAATCGTCTAACCGTTCATCCGTAATCATGTCGGATGTAATAACCGTAGCACCGGCGGGAATGCGAATTGCCGCAAGAGAAATTTGACGAAGAATGTTATCGTTGGTCAGTGCGGGCGCAACGGGGGTGCTTGCCGCCGTGCCTTTCAGAATTTTTACTTCGGGCAGTGCAACATAGTTAGTCGTTTGCCAAGAAACGATAACACGGTCAATACGGGGCAATACTGCATCTGCCATATCTACGGAAAGTTGCAATTTGCTTCCGTTTGCTTTTTCGTTGTCAATCCACCACACAACACCGTAAGAATTGTCATTTGACATCCAACCGCTACCATCGGACACCGTAACTGCCATGGCATCAAGAACAGGGGCAACGGATGCATTACCATCAGCACCGAAGACACCGCTAGACCGCCCGCGAAGCCATCTCATCACATCTTCCGCACCAATATAAACATCTTGGTTGTTTGGAAAAGACCTAATATTAGCCACTCAATTTAACCTCCCCTATTGCTGTTAATTTTGGTTCACCTAGAACCACTTCTGTTGTTTCGCCGTTTGCATCTTTTTTGTATTTCATGCCAGAAATACGGGCATTGAATTTAACGCCGAATCTTTGAGAAACACAGGAAACTAAATCACCGATGTTATACAGAACACCCAATTCAGCCGGGTCAATAACCACGCTGAACGATTTCCGTTTGATAAGCTTTCCAAGTTCCATCGCACCATGTGTCCGCATTCTTTTTCGGAATTTTGATTCAGTTTCGTCTTCTTCCTGTGATAAGCCGACTTCAAACCATTGTTCGTGTCTATCGTCTCCGGTAGCAGTACCGACAATCTCCATCAATTCTTTTTCTTCGTCACCGCTTTTGAACTTAGACACCACATAGGCAACGTTTTTGAAAGTGCTGATATCATCGTTAATAACCAAATCACGGGCGGTTCCCTGTTCATCTGAGAAAACAACAGCATGAATGCCCGTGGTAAGGTCTTCGCCTTTGTAGACCTCGAAAACATATTCTTCCGTCCGGTGATTCCATGTCATTCTGTGTCCTAAATCCGCCGTAGAAAGAACGGGCATGATTTGTTCCAGAACGGTTTTGCCGTAAAGGGTGACTTCCGTTTCCTCTGTCAGCCCTTTGACGGGTGCTACGGCAATCCTAGTCATTTCCCGCATATTTTCATTAACAACGGAATAAACTCCGCTCTCAACGTTTGTGATAGCCTTAGAAGTTGCAATAACACGGGAATTAAGAAAATGGTTTGTGGTGTAACCGTTCACCGTGATTCTGTTCTGCGGCGTGTCGATTTTCACGTTCTTGATGATATAGGCAATCTTTTTCTGAGTATCATACAATATGCTGTCATTCTTCAACGCCGCAATATTGTAGTCATTGACAGGCATAACCAGAATCAGTTTGCCGACATCATTGTAATACTCGGACATCTGCACAGAAATTGCGTGTGATATTTCGTAACGGTTCGAATAGTCCGGTGTATAAAGTTCTAAACTCATAACGTTACACCCACAATCTCAGTTGCAAAATTAATTTCCACTTCCAACTGATTCAGACCCGAATCAGCTTCTGGTTTCAGAACGTTATCACCAACGCCCAGACGGAACAATGTGCTGTCCAAATCCAACGCACCACGGATATTTCCATCCTCAGAAGAAGTCACATAAGTTCTGTCATGTGTAATTTCCACTACAACACGTTCACCCGCAACCATCGACTTATTGAGAATCAATGTTTCGCCTGTGCTTGCATGGGTAATTTTGGGATTCTCGACTTCATTCTTTGCGTAGAATGTAGCGGTGAACGGAACAGGAAGCTGTCCATCATTGCGGATGTTCATAAACTGCGTTGCCATCCATTCACCGAAACGATAAGACCTTGAAATATTCCACGGGAACTTGAAATGATTCTGGATGCCAGAAAGAGCCTGTGAAACGGAATTGTCCTTCTGCCAATAGGGATAAGGCGCATCGATAGAAAACTGGAAGTGTGCAAACTTCTTCCGGGGTTCAATTGTTGGTGTTGCTGTTACATGGACATTCAAATAGTAATCATCGGCGTAGAACTTTCCCGTCAAGTCTGGACGAACAACGGACATCAGTTTTTCTTTTCTGACATCTTGGTCTAAACCGACAATAATACCGCTGATTGTAACAGGGCGGGATTGTACCGTCTTTGATTCGACGGTACTGCCCACTTGGTTAATGCCCTGCGCCTGTGAAAGTTTCACTTGCACCGTATCAATGCCGCTCGGTTTGTTGATAAGAAACCCGTACGCATACTCAAACGTAATGGAATCGCCGTTTTCGTTCACATATCGAAAAGTCTTACTCAGATTCTTAAAACTCACAGCATCCACCTCGCTTGCTCGAAATATGCTTCTGTAGTGTTCGCCAATTCAACCGGGGTCTGGGGAACACTCTGGATATACTGGTTGATAGTGATACCACCCGCCATCGCCGGGGTTGCACCGCCCAAACCGTCACGCCGCCATACTCTAGCTTCTGCCGCTGTCAAAACAGCTTCTCCACGGTGAAGGATTGCGGCATAACCGTCATAAGGAACATAGTTTAAGCCCGTTGCATGCGGTGTTGCTCCGTTGGTGTTTACATTAACATTTGCTTCTTTTGTGGAGAATCTAAGACCATCCCACCAAGAAGAAATGCTATTCCAAATGCTTTTCATACCGTTCCAGAAGCTAGTCAGCAGATTGGCGCCCGCATTATACAGTTCCGTTCCCTTGGTAATAATCGGAGAGATAATGTTATCCGTTACCCAACCGCCGACCAATGTCATTAACTCAGCGAATTTGTTCTGCATGCCTTCAGCCAAAGAACTGATAAGTTCAAAGCCCCTTGAAACCATCTGTTCAAGCAAGCCGAAAAGCAAATTCAAAATACCCGCAACAATTCCACCAATTGCATTAGCTACGCCCATTGTGATGCTTTCAACGGCAGACCATGCCGCAGACCAATTGCCTTGAAGGACAGCGGTAAACAACTGTATGATGCCTTGAATAAATGCAATAGCACCAGAAACAGCGGTTTTTATGTTCTCCCAAACAGCATTGAATGTTGTTCCTTCTGTTTGCGCCTGTTGGACAAGCCAACTAAAGAGATTGGAAATAGCTTCGAATCCCGCTTGAAAGAATGCAACTAAATCACGAATGAGAGCATCAAGATTGTTAACAAAGTTGCTTGCAGATTCTTCAGACATGCCGAAAACATCCGTCAACACAACATGAATCGCATCCAAAAACGCTTGATACAGAGCCGGGGCGGCTTGTACAACGCCCGAAATAAGAGCGGCGATTAAACTGACACCCGCCGCAATCAAGGACGGTAAAACCGCTTCTATGAGTCTGGGCAATGCTTCGCCAATAACGGGTGCTAACTTTTCAATCAGTGCGCCGATACCAACCAAAGTCTGTTCAATTCTAGGAATAAGATTCTGTGCCGCTATAGCTGTACTTTCAACGAAGTTGTTTATCAGCACATCCATATTTGCGTTGGAATCAGCCATGCCAACAACAAGGTTCTGCCATGCGCCCTTCATCATTGACAAGGAACCTTCGATTGTGGAAGCCGCTTCTCTTGCCGTTGTACCGGCGATGCCCATGCTTTCTTGCATAACGTGAATTGCTTCAGTTACATCAGAGAAAGAGGAAATGTCATACTTAATACCGGAGATTGCTTCCGCATCCTTCAGCAAACGTTGCATTTCTTCCTTAGTGCCGCCGTAACCAAGCTTCAAGTTATCAAGCATGGTAAAGTTGCCCTTTGCGAAACCGTTATAGGCGTTCTGAATCATGTCAATTGATGTACCCATTTTATTGGCATTATCAGACATGTCAGTGATAGCCATATCAGCGACTTGTGCCGCCTTTGCGGTATCGCCATCTAAGCTTTGAATAAGGCTTGCAGAGAACGAAGTAACGGTTTCCATGTACTGATTCGCAGACATACCGGAAGTTTTATACGCATTTTCCGCATACGCCATAACGGTTGCTTGCGATTCTTTGAACAGCGTTTCAATGCCGCCCGTAAGCTGTTCATATTGGGCATAACCTTCAACGCCCATCTTGGTCAGAGCGGCAACACCGGCAACGCCGGCAGACACAGCCGCCGCGCCAACTTTGGCAACTGTTGCAAGACCTTTGCCCACTCCGCTTGCCAAACTTGACATTGTGCCTTTTGCTTTGCCAACTTTGCTTTCGTATTCGGAATCGTCAAGCCGTATTTTTGCTACAAGGTCAAATACATCCAAACTATGCAACCTCCCTTCCGTTAAGCTTTGCAAGCAGTCTGGATTTTATTTCTTCTTCGGATTCCGTCTGTTTTTCCGGGGTTACGGAACTATCAAGTTCATTTAAGATATCGCTCCAACTGGTTTCGACTTCGTTTCCGCTCAGCATAGATGCAATTCCCTTTGCCATGTTCGACATGTACACTTTGTAACTTGTCTGTTCCAGATATTCCCGGTATGCTTGCAAAATGTGTTGGGAGATGTATTCATCCCCCAACACTTCAAGCAAATCCAGACGGATAGAGGAAATCAAGCTTCCGTAGCGATAAGCCCCGATTTCCCCAACTGTAATAAAAAATCCAGTACCCGCTTGTCAGAAATGAGATTGAATGCCGCCATGACCATTTCAATGCCATCGGGTTCGGGTTCACCTTCATCCCGTACACACAGAGCCATGATGCATTCATAGGTTTCTTCGGGGTGCTTTTCCAGAAGGGTATCAAGCATGTCATTCAGATTCTTTTTAATCTGATTCCGTGCCATTTCATGCCGTTCCTCCGGGGTTTCCTTGCCGGTGAAGGTCGGATTCTTCTTCCAGATTTTCAGAACATCGGTCGCATTCATCAGCTTTTCGACAGCATGACGGGTGCGGTTGATTGCTCTGAGAAATTCAACGCCGTTCAGATTTGCAATAGTTCTCATTCGCTAGCACCTTCCTGCACATAGAATTCCATAGGCACAACATCCTGTGCTTTGATGGAAACATGTCCGGTAAGGGTGCAAGAAAGCTGACCTTTGCCCTTCTTGGTGGTTTTCAGCGTCAGACCATCGGTGGACAGAGCATTTTTCAGACAGCAAGCAACAAAGCCACCGTCAGCACGTTCGCCAACCCACCAAATATCCTTGGTGTCACCAGTCTTCATGTCGAAACGGGGAGTAATCTTGTTACCAGAAACATCAGCCGCGCCCAGAGCCATTTTGATAACTTCAGCAGAAGCATTCAGAGCCGTGAAAGCAATGGTGCAATTCCAAGAATCCAATTCTTTGAACTCAAGCATGTTAGTGGGAACATTATCAATGTCCTCAGCGTAATCCACGAACTCGGGCTTACATGCAATTTCAATGCCGCCGGTGGTAGCACATACAATGTGTTCGTCTGCAACTTCAGCAGTACCGGAAGGGTCAAAAGTGTTCAGAATCAGACCGGCTTCAAGCTGAAGTTCCTTAAAAGTGTTTTCGGACACCCTAACGAATTTACCCATTCGTTTTTCCTCCTTAAATGGTTAGATATTCTGCCGTGATATTGATATAACGGCGTTTAATGTTTGCGTTTGTATCATCGACCAACGATTGACACCACGGAACGCCCCATTTCAGCCAGATTGCGCCGCCGTCACAGGGCAACAGCGCACCACGCATGCCGATTCTCTGCCGAATTTCTTCGGCTTTGGCATCCGGGCTTGCTTCAGAATCCGTGTAGTAATACAGATTCAAAGTAATAGAAACGGGGTCTTCCTCAAAAGAGGAAATGGGGGTGTCATAAGTCAGATACGGAAAAATGACATCATCGGGAACAGAAGTGTTTCTGTAACCAATGATGCCAAATGAATTAAAAAACTGGTATAAAGCTTGTTCTTTGGTCATGCGGTCAACCTCCATGCTTCTGCCGTGGATTGTGCAATGTCCAGAGCCGTGCATACCGGGGTTTTAACTTCCGCATTGTCAGAAGTAATGCGGAATGTCTTACCATCGGACAGCCGCTTGATAACTGCATGGTATTTCAGATGCACAGACCGGGAAACAGTGACGGTGTACATTTCCACAGTGCCGGCGGCTTCAGCAATTCGGGCTTCCGTGGAAGTATCACGGACAATTGCCGCTTTAAGTGGTTCACCTTCTGTCCATTTAGGCACGAAACCACCGGAGCCATCCGGTGTTTTTTCCAGAACCATGAACACACATGGAGTCATCATACAATCAATAAGACTCATAGAAACCTCCCCACGGCTTCACAGGCTTCACAGGGGCGTTTTCTCGCAGTTTCCGATACGGATTCAACTGACTACGGAAAACCGTTTCCCACGTTGCCTGTGCGCCCGTGGTGCTGTCTGTAGCCTTAGTGTAGCTGTAACCGCCGAAAGATTCAGATGTAAACGGGCTTACAACTGCATCGCCGTTCTTCGTCTGCCATTCCTTAATCTTTTCAGATAAGTCAATGACAGCTTTGGGAATAGCTAACGCCCAGACAGTGCCGGTGAACGTTTCATTTTGCAGTTTGTCTTCAGCATCACCGTATTTGTGCAGACCATCGTTGAAGATACTGCCACAAATGCGGTAATACTGCCCATTCTGCAAGGAAGGCAGTTCTAAATTGCCGTTTTCGATAGTGTAGATTCCTTCATGCACACCACAGGGAACAACGAACCAATTTTTAAGGTGAGTTAACACAGCTTCAAGCACTGTGACACCTCCTTACTGCTTTTTGCTTCTGGTTTTCTTTTTCTGTTCTGCCGGGGCAACAGGAGGAGCATTGCGCTCCTCCTTGATTTTCCATCCCGCATTCAGAAACTTGTTTACGAGATTGTCCCGGACATTATGAACGCATCCATTCGGATGCTCCATAATTACCATTACTCAGCACGGCTGTCAGCAACAACAGCAATCAGCTTGTCATCCAGAAGCTTGAAGCCGCACAGGATGTCAATGGAAATGGTGTCGGTCTTCTTGTTCATATCGTAGCCGTAAACAACACGCAGAACGAAGCCGTTGTGGCTCAGAACAGCGGCTTTTGCGGCACCCAGAGGCAGTGCCAGAGGACGGGTAACCAGAGCCAGAGCATTCTTATGAAATGCGATGGAAGGAGTGTACTCGCCGGTGTGAGCAACATTCTGGTCAACATAAACATCCATGCCGAACTTACGACCCAGAGAAGCTTCACGCAGAGCGGTGCCGGCATCGCCAACCTTTTCAGCAGAAACAAACAGTTCATTGCTCAGAAGGTCAGCTTCAGCATTTGCACCGACAACGAAGCGGCGGTCAGCCAGAGGAGCGGCGTTCTGAGTCAGATACTTACGGGCGGCAATCATGTCAGCGGGAGTGATAGCACCGGAAGCATGGGGAACGCGGTTAACTGCGCCGGCTTCCAGAGCAATCAGTTCATTGTCCATCTTGTCAATGATAGCCTGTACAGCGGGAGCGATAAACTGCTTGGAGAAATCAGCGATATCCAGAGCCATTTCCTTAGAAGTAACAGCGAAGGAAACATCCAGATGCTTGTCCATCTTGACTTCAACGCCGGTTTCTTTTGCATCCTGTACGGTGATTTCACCGGTGAACTCGTTTGCAACGAAAGTAGCGGGCTTGCGAATGGTAATGGTGTCACCAACAGCACCGACAAATTCTTCGGAATAGTCACGGTGAACCAGATTTGCCATAACGGCGTTGTTGCTCAGAACCATCAGAGCTTCACGGGCGATAATATCGGGGGTCAGAATAGTGTTAGCCATAATTAAAAATCTCCTTTTAATAAATTACTTTTTGTTTCTGTAGGCAATGTATTCTTCCATGGACATATCGGAAGGGTCTTTGCCATTGTTCGGATTGTTTGCGGGGGGTGTGGCGGTACTTGCGCCGCCTGTGTTGCTAGTTTCAATAAAGTCAGCCCATTCGGTTTTCACGGATTCGGTAAGCTTATCCGCATCCTTTACCGCATCACCCTCCAATTCAACCGCATTAAGGTCGGTAACCTTGATGATGGAAGGAATGCGCTTTTCACTTACTCCCACGGATTTCAGAAAAGCAGTATAGGCATTTACTTTTGCCTGTCTGGTTTCCTTTTCCGTCTGAGCCTTTTTGAAGTCCTCAAATGCTTTGTGTTCATTTTCGTACTTCTCCTTGTAACCACCGTCACCGGCGGTCTTCAGTTCGTTCAGTTCCTTCTGAACGGCGGGTAACTGTTCTGCGTCACCCTTGTATTTGTTGACTTCCTCTTTCAGTCCGTCAACGGTTTCGGCGTGTGCTTCGATGATAGTGTCAATAACTTCTTCGGATAAGCCCATGCCCTTCAGTAATTTGCGTGTGAGTGCCATTGTTCTATCGTTCCTTTCCTTTGTGCGCTGTTCTTCGCGCCGATAGTGATATAAAAACGGGATTCCTTTCCCGGTTTTACTGATTTACTTAATCTTTGTAACTCTCAATTACAAGTTCAATGCCGTATTCAACAGCACAAGTGTTTTCGATGCGGCAACCTCTGTACTGTTCCCAACCCTTCGCGAAATACGCCACATCTGCGGTGGACAGAAGTTCGAGGGATTTTGCCAGATACCACAGGGGAGTTGCATCAACCGGGGCATTCTGGAAGAAAGAATCGATAACCTCCACTTTTTCGCCCAGTTCCCGTTCTGCGGATTCAATAGCCTTTGCGCGGACAGCCAAAATTTCTTCGTCAGTCTTGCCGCGCATAGGCTGAGAAATAAATAACTTTTTCATAATAAATCCTCATTTACTCAATTCATCTTTGAAAATGTTCCGGTATGTGCCTACATGGTTTGCAACTGCCGGTTTTAAATACGGTCTAGGCTTCATGGGCTTGCCAATGTGGAATTCTCCGTCATCGCCCATATAAACCCAGTGACTTTTCGGTGTGCCGCCGCCTGTGGAAGAATGAGAACCAGTGCCGAACTCAACATAAGCGGCGTATTCTGAGTTGGTGCCGATGTAAGCGGCGGGTTCCCCGGAATCAACTTTGTGGTTTATGCTGTTCCGTAATGCGCCTGTGGCAACGGGTACAAGGTCTTTTGCATATCCTTCAGCCTGTAATCCGCACCGCTCCAACGCTCTCAAACATCCTTCTTCAAAAGCTTGTAATACTTCGTCTGAATAATCATTGAATGTAACAGCCATGCGGTTCACCTCCAAAATGGGCATAGAAAAAGCACCTTGCATTTCTGCAAAGTGCTTGTCTATTGCTTTAATCGGTTGCGACAGCCCCTCCGACCAAAGAGTGCGGTCGCAACTGTACTAATCTCTAAGGGCTGACCGTTTACCGATAGCACCTTGTTATCTGTCGCTGAAAAAGTCAGCCCAGAACGGATTTTCTTTATCGAAAATCTTTTTCTGTTCCGGTGTCAGCTTGTGCGGATAGTCCGCAAACATGTTGAATACTTCTTTCTTGTCGAAAGTGAATTCCCACACACCATCCTGTTCGGATGTATCAACCCACCAAATCTTGTCGGTCGGGTTGTTCTTGAACAATTTATTTGATTGTGCCATGTATACCCTTCCTTTGCTTAGATTCTTCAGTGTTGAGATATCCTAGAATCGTTCTGAACTCGTCATTGTCTACCACAGAATCAATGTCTGTAAGATATGCTGTGCTATAGTACATACTACTAGAAGAACAGCCGAATCTAGTCTGTAAAGTGTATCCGGGGTTTCCATCGAAGTTCTTCCAACCGCTATTCTTCGCTGATTGCAATTCAAGATACTGGAATACTTTACCCGGTTTCTCTTTGCCCGTACGGGGGCTTTTTACCATACCGTCAACCGCTCTGACAACGGCGGCGTGTCTGCCAACTGACAAATAGTATTCCTTGCCGACTTCCATCTGATTCAGAATGCGCTTGCCGTTCGTTATACTGCTTTTTCCGCTGTCTTCGGTTATGTACTTGACACCTAACGAATCCCAAATTCTAAGCTTCTCAAGCTTACCACCAAACCAATCACGGCTTTTTCCGTCCCTAAAGTCAAGACAGCTTAACCCGTGTTTCTGTCCAATATAAGCCAGACCAACAGAAGCACAAGAACCAATGGTGTTATCACCGCCGCCCACAGTGTTGATAATGTCGGCAATTTGGGAAGTGTGCTTGAAAACTTCCTTGTATTCAATTAGAGAGTCAAGGTCAACAATCAAGGAAACGAACTTTTCATTGTTGCCCGAAACCTTAAACGATGTGTTCATGTTTTCGACCAACAATTTGCCCTGTTCAAGTTTCTTTCGGTTTAGTTCTTCCAGTTGCTTGTTTAGGCTTTCAATTTCCTTCGTGATATCGTCTTTATCCGCACCCCGTGCATAATACTGTTTTCTTCGTGCTGTCCTTATCTGTAGTTCTACATCCTTATAGTCAGCATTGATGGATTTAAGTTTGCTTCGAATGTCAGCCACATCGACTTTTACAGGGATATCCACCTTCATTGTAGCACCATTCCCAGATTTTGCAAGGGGTTTCACGCCTGTTTCTTTCCACTTCTTCCATTCGGAATAAGTCATCTCAGAAACAAGTTCCGATTTGCCCGTTTCGGGATTGATAACACGCATTTCACGGGGTTCAGCTTCGATACCGTCTTTCTCCACGGTTCTGGTTGTGCATCGGCAGTTGTAGATATTCCAACCATGTGCGCCCATTGATTGGTCACCGGGGAACATCATTAGTTCGCCGCCAACCTTAAACGGCTTTTCCGTGCCTATCACAATTTGCCCATCAGCCATGCCATGTGCTAAACGTGTCCGGGAATCCTTTGTACATACCCATCGCCGCTTGATTTGAATACCCATCTTTTCTGCGGCAACATAACTGTCCATCCGTCCCGCGTTCTGTGCCGCTGTAATGCCCGTTCTAGCCGCTCTGACAGCACTAGCACGGTTCATTGTGGTTACGCTAGACATTAACTCGTTGGCAATCTTTCCGGGTGCTAAGCCCCGTATAATGCCGCTTGTGACATGGCTTGTGATTTGCTTCTTGCCATACGCCAAATCAATGCCACGATTTAAAGCACGTGATGGTGGGTAATATGGCATCAAATCCGGTTCTTCCACAAGCAATCGTCTTACTGTGGCTTCGTCCCACATAGTAAAATCACAACTTCCAATGGTATGTTCTATGTTGTAATTTTCATAGTTCCGGTTCAAAGAGTAAATGGAAGGGGTCATATCGTTCACATAAGCATTTGCAACTTCATTTGCCTGTGTGTAACGTTCTGCAACCTTATCCCGCAAAGCTTCGAACCGCTCACCTCTGCCCATCTGGGTCAATCGCCACCGTTGCAATTCTTGCTGTGTGATTTCGCCGGCATTGGCAAGCTTCTGCATTTCCTTGTCACGCAAAACGAACTTGGCGAAGTATTCTTTTACTTCTTT
>JAEIGA010011799.1_pt1 | contig 13251 bp, 10 predicted proteins | sample 9270691 | NCBI WGS metagenome assembly JAEIGA01 (sample SAMN17057246, study PRJNA624740) | gut metagenome | biome: biome; isolation source: fecal sample | host: Bos grunniens | place: China: Xizang | collected 2019 | reverse complement strand
CAAATGATCTCCATTACCTTTGCTTCGCTCTCAAACAACTTTTCTTGCATAACGAACCTCCGCAGACTATTTCTATAGTCTATACTATCGCAATAGTCTGTATTTGTCAAGGTGTTTCACAGAAATGTTAAAAGTTACAGGCAAAGCGTTTTATAATTTTTATGAAAAGTCCATCACAGTATCACATTCAAAAGCGAAAGGACGGCAGATATGTTGTCACCGTTATGTTTAAAGGCAAGTCCATTTCCCTCAGTTTTTCATCACTACATTGCCAATTGCGTTTATTTTTATCATATAGTAGAATATCTAAAGTAAATTTATTCTATTATTCAAGGGGAGCTTTTAAATGAAAAGATTTTTAAACATTCTCAGTATTTTCGCAAGTGCTATACTTAGCATTATTTTCGTTATAACAACTTTTTCGATTGTACTTTATTATTCAGTAGCAGGATTGCTTCATCCCAAAACTATTACAACGGTTATCCAAAATGTCGACTATGTCGAGATTTTGAAAGAATCAAAAGACCTCAATCAAGCCTTTATCGATTTGGGATTGGACGAAGAGACAAAAGACGCTGTCATTAAAAGCGATTCTTTCGACGAACTATGGGACGATGTTGCTGTAGAATTCACAAATTTTCTCACTGATTCAAATACCGATCCAAATACACTAGACACATCTGCGCTCAAAGACATTGTCAACAATCACACAGATGATATTTTGGCCGTGGTTCAAGAAAACAGCGATAAGCCAATAGAAAAAAATGAACTTTCCGAGAAAATAGATGATGTATTCGAAAACAAATCAGACGTTATAGAAAAAACCGCATCAAAACTTGAACCAATAAAACAAATGGTCGTAACATACGAGACAGCAACCAAAACTGTGTATAACACTTTCAAATGGTACTATATATTGGGCTTCTGCCTAACAGAAATCTTTTTCCTCGTGCTTATTTATATTTTAAGACGCAAAAACTATAGTGGTTTCATTTGGATTTCTGTCAACAACGGAATCGCAGGGCTGCTTCTATCTGCTGCAGCAGTAGTAATCGGCAGTAGTCTTGTAACAAAAATCATGTCATCGCTTCCAAGTTTCGCAAGTATTTTTGTAGATTCGGCAATACAACATATATTAACAAAACTCATAATATCTCTTATTATCTGTTTTGCAATTATGATTGCATCAATTGTAGCCTGTGTTCTGTTCAAAAGAAAAAAAGCTTTTACCGCATAATAAAAAACAGGCTGCAACTCGGCAATTTTGCAAGGTTGCAGCCCTTTATTATTACTACATTTTTATCAATCAATATAATTTATCTTGAGCCCCGAGCAAGAAAGCAAGGATACATTTGACTTGTTATCATTATTGATTGTCGTCGTAATATTTTCCTTTACATTACTCAAATTCGCATTTGTTTGTGCGCTTGTATCCGCATACGAAATATAAATCTTAGCAGAGTCTACAAGCTTGTTTCCTCCCACCAAAATATTAGCTTGGGTAGATGAAGTAATATTATTAATCTCAAGATTCGTCGAACCGCAAGACTCGAACAAGTTGTTGGTAAGCTCAACATTTCCGTAGCCGCCTGTAGTCGAGCCACCGCTAACCTCACTGGACAGCCAAATTGCATTAGTATATCCATTGAATAGGTTCGTATCAATAGACACATCTTTCATATTACGAATAGAAATAGCACGATTCACGAAAGTCGCAGTGCCGCCGGAACCGTTAGCATACGTCGGCTTTTGGGAAAGGTTGAAATAGTTGTCATAAATGGAAGCAACCTTCTGCATACTGTTTGTCGCAAGAATAGCACTACCATTAGTCTTTGCAGCATCAGTATAGCAATCAAATACATTATGACATATTTCAAGAGTAGCCACACCGTTGGCATTTCCTCCAAGAATACGAATTTGGGCATTGCTGGCATTTTCCGTAAAGTGGATGCCGTTAACTTTCAAGTTGACAGAAGACATACTGTTTGCAAGCAAAGTAATACTTCCTTTTAAATAACTCTCATAAGTGCGTCCCGGGTTTAAAACGTACTTGTTGCCACCACCGGTCAACGCTTTAATGTTATTACGATTACTGCCGTAAATTGTAACACTCTTATCACTAATTACTACATCCTCTGCATATACACCGGGAGCAAGATATATAGTTTTGCCATTTTCCACCTTATTTATTGCATCCTGCAGCGACGCAAAACCATTTGTACCAACGGTAACCGGGCGACAATACCATTTATCGCAATACAAAGCCGCCTCTCCGTTCGCTCTGCCCCCAAAGGCATTATCAACATATATCACACCTGCCGAAGCATTTGCATTAGCAACCCTAACATCAACCGTAAAAACAAATGTGCCCACTTTTAAGTAATACGTATTATCCTCACGGTACGTATTTTCGCCGGCAGATTTTGCTGTAATCGTACCGCCCGCTTCCGTTTCGCAAGCAGCATCTTTATACAACTTGCCTCCTGCAACCGATACGGAAATATCAACGCTCGCCTTGGTGGAGGTAAAACAGTTAATATAAAATGTTCCATTATGAAAATACGAATTAACCGTTTTATCAGTTGCGGAAACTGTCAACTGTGCCGGAGCAACAGAATGAGCATGTAATATAATTGCGTTATGGTCAGAAAGAGCAGGAGTATACATATTCGACATAATGCGCTCAAATCTGTCAATCGCTGTATAAGAAGAATTATAAAAAATATGATCAAGTGAGTTACTTGCCAAAGAATCGCCGGCAACGGTAGCAGCATCAATCAGCTGCGTTCCTTCAGTAAAATTAACCAATGCGTTTTCTACGGAATACTTGCCGTTAAAATCACCGAGCACAAATGAAGGTGCCGAAAAACCGCCTGTACTATTCATTGCCGTACGCAACTGCGCAAGACAATTACGCTGTTTTTCTACAGCTGCCGAGCCGGAATTCACCGTCAAGTGTGTATTGTAGAAATACACAGGTGTGGAACCTGCCTGATTATCCGACAACTGAATCCATTGATAATAACGGTCAGTATCTGCACTGTATGCAGCCGCACCGCTTTTTTGCAATTCAAAGCGGTCTTTTTTGTAAAGAATCAATAATCCATGGGTGATTGTTGTTGAAACAGCATTTTCATCTGTCAATACGCGGCAATCATATATGTCCGAAAGATTGCGTTCCAAAGCAGATACCCAGTTAAAATAACCATTATCCGCGCAACCCTGACATGCTTCTTGAACGCCGATTACATCAGGTTCTTTCTCCAAAATCATCGAAATGATTGCTCTGCTTCGTGCCAAGGGAGTATCATAACTATTTGATGTTGTGTTATAATCCAGCACATTAAGAGACATAACCGAGATATTGCTGTTCCAGTCTTCTCCGTTAACTGTATTTGGTTCCTCTATATCTGCAAATACACAAAGAAAAACCATACTTAAAATTAATACAATCGATGCAAAAAACGCAACTATCCTCTTTGAATAAGACACAAAAGCACTTCCTTTTACTATTTTACTTTTTACTGTTTCACTGTTTTAATGAATCATATCATGTTTTTTGTTTTTTATCAAGAAACTCCGAGACTCATATTTTCATGAATCTCGGAGTTTCTTCGAAGCTGTTTTCTCAGCCAATTTTTTGATAATATTAATATTTCTTATTTCGTGCCGAAGAGCCTGTCCCCCGCATCGCCTAAGCCGGGAAGAATATATCCGTTTTCATTAAGGCATCTGTCAAGAGTAGATACGTATATATCTACATCAGGATGAGCCTCAGCAACTTTTGAAACACCCTCCGGAGCACCGATAATGGCCATAAACTTAATGTGTTTACATCCCTTGCTCTTAAGCAATTGAATAGCGTCGCAAGCACTTCCGCCTGTAGCTAACATAGGATCTACAAGCAAAACAAGAGTATCTTCAATGCCTACAGGAAGTTTACAGTAATAAGATTGAGGCTCTAATGTTTCCTCATCTCTGTACATTCCGATGTGGCCTACTCTTGCCGAAGGGAAAAGAACATGAACACCGTTAACCATTCCAAGTCCTGCACGAAGAATAGGAACAATAACAACAGAATTATCTTTTACTACAGTTTGAGTACACTTCTCAAGCGGAGTCTGCACTTGAATTTCCGTAGTAGGAATGCCTTCTTTAAGACTCTCATAGGTCATTAAAGTAGTAATTTCTTCTACTAACTCACGAAATTCCTTCATGCTTGTTTTTTCATCACGTAAAATAGCAATTTTGTGTTTTATGAGCGGATGGTCAAAAATCACCACATTGTCATAATTTTTCATTATTGCTCATCCCCCTTGGAATTCTCATCTGCTTTGTTAGTTTTTTTAAATTTATTTAAAAGAACATTTACAATAATTCCGAGAATCAAAGCACAAGCTATAGATGTAATTGTAACCTTGCCTATTGCCATGGACATACCGCCGATACCTGCTATTAAAATAACAGATACTGTAAAGAGGTTAGCATTATCTTCAAGGTCAACTTTTTGAATCATCTTAAGACCGGAAACTGCAATGAAACCGTAGAGTGTAATGCACACGCCACCCATTACACAGCCCGGAATTGAATCCAAGAATGCAACGAACGGTGATACAAAAGAAATCAAAATCGCAATTATAGCAGTTGTAGTAATTGTAGCAATAGAGGCATTACGTGTAATGGCAACACAGCCTACTGATTCGCCGTATGTAGTATTCGGACAACCGCCAAAGAATGCACCTACCATTGAACCAACACCATCACCAAGAAGTGTTCTGTGAAGACCGGGATCTTCAAGCAAGTCTTTTTCGATAATGCTGGAAAGGTTTTTGTGGTCTGCAATATGCTCTGCAAAAACAACGAAAGCAACAGGTGTGTAAGCAACTGCAACAGTCGCAAGGTAACTCAAATCAAAATCCTTAACACCCTTAAATGCTTCTAAAAATGAAAACTCAGGTACGGCAACAAAAGTATTAATATTCACACCGTCTGCTACAAGAGCTTGGAAAACAGAGAAATCAATAATTTTTAAAGTATCTATACCTGCCACATAACCGATAACGGTAAATATCATAGCAACAAAATATCCGGCTAAAATACCTATAATAAAAGGAATAAGCTTTGTCATTTTTTTGCCGTAAGTAGAGCAAAGAATAACAACAACGAGCGTAACTATTGCGCATATAAAAGATATCCAAATATTACCTGTCATTATAAACGCACCATTGTCATTTGTAGGACCGTACGAAAATACGTCCTTAACTGCTGCTCCGGCCAAAGAAAGACCGATAATTGCAACTGTGGGTCCGATAACTGCCGCCGGCATAAGTTTATTTATCCAACCTACACCAACAAATTTAACAACAAGAGCAATTACTACATAAACAAGACCTGCACAAGCCGCACCGATTAAAAGTCCGAGATAACCGACACTTACAGATATTGCACCTGCAAAAGATGCGCTCATCGAGCCGATAAAAGCAAATGATGAACCAAGGAAAACAGGACTACGGAATTTCGTAAAAAGTTGGTAAACAAGAGTGCCCACTCCTGCTCCTAAAAGTGCTGCTGATGCAGACATTCCATTTCCTACAATAGCAGGAACAGCAATAGTAGCCGCCATAATAGCCAACAACTGTTGGAATGCAAATACTAAAATTTTGCTAAATGTAGGTTTGTCATGAATGTCATAAACAAGATTTTTTGCCATTTTTATCCTCCTCATTCTAGTGAAATCCCTTTTAAGAAACTCACAATCATTATTGCTTAATTTTATATCCCTGACTTGTAAATGTCAATCTTTGCAAACACATCTTTTTAGGATATAATACCTCCTATACGAAAGGAGCAAAAAATGTTTTTGTCAAAATCAAAGTATTGTGAAATACATCAATGTCCCAAAACAGCATGGCTGCGCAAACACAAACCGGAAGAATTTATTTCTGACGACAACACACTTATGCGCATGGAAAACGGCAATGAAGTAGGAGATTTAGCCATGGGTATTTTCGGCGATTATTGCGAAGTAACCGCCTATGATGACACAGGCAAAAATCTTGATTTAACAAAAATGGTTAAAGCTACCAAGAAAGAGCTTTCCAAAGGAACACCCGTAATCTGCGAGGCCTCCTTCGAATATAACGGACTATATTGTGCAGTTGACATATTACGTGCCCAAAATGGCGGTTGGGCAATATACGAAGTTAAAAGCTCCACCCATGTAAAACCTGTTTACATAGCAGATATTTCATATCAAAAATATGTTTTGGAAAAATCCGGCATAAATGTTACCGGAACATATCTAATTAACATCAACAGCAGCTATGTTTTTAACGGCAAATTAAAACTGCACGAATTATTTTCAATTAATGATGTATCAAAGGCTGTCGCTGCGGAAATCGCCAACGTGCCTGCAAATATTGCAGCAGCCGAAGCAATAATCCACAACGAAACAGAGCCGGAACTTCCCCTTACGGAAAGTTGTCGCGACCCGTACAAGTGCGGATTTTGGCAATACTGCACAAGAGCACTGCCAAAGCCTTGCGTTTTCGATTTATACAGAATGTCCTCAAGCAAAAAATTCGACTATTATAATAACGGTCTTATATCTTATGAAGATTTATTATCTAAAGGCAATGTAAAGAACAAGCATCAGCTTCGCCAAATGCAATTTGAGATTTCAAAGACACAAGAACCTTTTGTAGATAAAAAAGGTGTGGAGGATTTTTTGAATACGCTATCATATCCTATTTATTTTCTCGATTTTGAAAGCATGCAACCTATCATCCCTCAATTTATCGGTACAAGGCCTTATGCGCAAATAACTTTTCAATATTCTCTTCATTATATTGAAAAAGAAGGTGGAGAACTTATGCATAAGGAATTTCTTGCAGAATCCGGCACCGACCCTCGTCGAGAACTTGCGCTGAGACTTTGCCGTGATATTCCGAAGGATGTTTGCGTTACCGCGTACAACAAGTCTTTTGAATGCGGACGCATTAAAGAGCTTGCGGAAACCTTCCCCGACCTTGCTGAGCATTTAATGAATATTCACGATAACATACATGACTTGCTCGTACCTTTTCAATCGGGTTATTACTATAATCGTGCCATGGGCGGCAGTTACTCTATTAAAAGTGTTTTGCCGGCACTGTTCCCCGACGAGCCGGCATTAGATTATCATAATTTAGAAGGCGTACACAATGGCAGCGAGGCAATGTCAATATTTCCGTTAATTGCCAAAATGCCTGCTGACCAACGTGAAAAAGCCCGCAATAATCTGCTAAAATACTGTGAATTAGATACGTATGCAATGGTTAAAGTATGGGAAAAACTAAAAGAGTCCATAAAATAACCGTATTATACAATTTTATCCAATCATGGCTTCACTGATTTGTCTTGTTGTATACGGGATTTTATCCTCTGCATTAAAGTCAACACTTAAACGAATATCTTGAGAAGATGCTGCAATAAGCAATTTATAATTACCCGTTTCTACCACCCAGTCACCAAGAGCAGTGTTATAGTAAGCAAGCTCTTTATACGGCAACGAAAAAGTCACTGTTTTTTCTTCTCCGGCATTCAGATAAACCTTTTTGAAAGCCTTGAGTTCTTTAGGAACTCTGGTAACGCAAGAAAGAGGCTTAGCCGCATACAACTGTACAATCTCCGCGCCATCTGTCTTGCCGATATTTTTAAGCGTAAAGGATATATTTATATTTTCGCCGTCTCTTCTGAGAGATGCATTTTTATATTCAAAACTTGTATAAGACAAACCGAAACCAAAAGGATAAACTATCTCATCTGTATGAGAGTCATAATAGCGATATCCAACCTCCAAGCCCTCCGTATAACGGACAACAAGTCCGTTTCCTGTGTCTAAATCGCATCTTGCTTTCTTTGGAAATGTTTCGGGGAGTCTGCCGGAAGGATTTACCTTACCTGCTAAAACGTCAGCAATTCCGCCGCCTGCAGCTTCGCCGCCAAGCCACATTTGAAGAATGCCGTGGACTCTGTGCCTCCACTTTCCGAATGCCATAGCCGAACCGGACTGACAAATAACAACAACCTTTTTGCCGGCATTCACAGCGCCCTCTATAAACATTTCTTGATTTGCGTTAAGCTCTATAGTTCTTCTGTCAAAGTTCTCTGTGTCTTCGGATTCCATAGCTCCCACAAACATCAGCACAACATCGCAGTCTCTTACAGAATCACAAAAAGCTGCAACTTTCGGCCAAAGCATAACGTCTGAAAAACTGCGCTTTTCATAAGTCTTGCAATAAACGAATTCCACACCGGGCAATGCCTTTTTAAGCTCTGAAAGAGGGCTTTCAACATACTCGTCATCAGGGAAAACCTCGGCACTTCCTTGACCGTAAGAAAGGGCAACATCACCATACTCACCCACAACAGCAATTTTTTTGTATTTCTCTTGTGTAAGAGGTAAAACATCATTTGAGTTTTTAAGAAGAACCGTACCGTTTGCGGCAATCTTTCTTGCCACTTTGTGAAGATTATCACGGTTATAATCTACATTTTCTGCTTTTTTGGACAAAACAAATGTCAGGAAGCGTTCAAGGGCATCATCAATGCGTTGCATGTTTAATGTACCGTCTGCCAAAGCTCTTTCAACACAAGCAACCATAGCACCGTTACAAGGCATTTGTAAATCAAGTCCTGCTGCAAGAGCTCTGCCTGTATCTTGTACTGCGCACCAGTCAGAAACAACAAATCCCTTAAAACCCCATTCATCTTTTAATATATCATTTAAAAGGTGTTTATTTTCTGAGCACCATATAGATTGATATTTGTTATATGCACACATAACGCTGTAAGGCTGAGATTTTTTTACTGCAATCTCAAAACCTTTTAAATATATTTCTCTAAGTGTACGTTCGTCTGTTTCAACACTTATATGAGTTCTGTCTTTTTCTTGATTATTAAGGGCAAAGTGTTTAAGAGAAGCAGCAACGCCAAGGCTTTGAAGACCATTTATGTATGCGGCTGCCAGTTCTCCCGAAACTACCGGATCCTCTGACATGTATTCAAAGTTTCTGCCGCAATTAGCATATCTTTTTATATTTATACCGGGGCCCAGCAACATATCCACATCATGCGCTACGCAATCCTTAGCCAAAGCCTCTCCCATTTCGTACAAAAGGTCAGTATCAAAAGTAGCCGCCGCACAACAAAGATTCGGAAAAGATGTGCAATTCTCACCTTTTTCGTGGCGAATACCGTGAGGGCCGTCTGCAAAGTTTTTTGCAGGTATATCCAAGTGTTCTATCGCATGTGTAAGCATGCCTGCATCACCTGTTAAAAGTTCAGCTTTTTCTTTTATTGTAAGCTTACTTATAAGTTCTCTAATCTCCATATTGACCTCCAAGATTATACTATGTTGAGATAGTATAATAAAATCAAAAAACTCAGTCAAGCCAATATTTACTTCCTTGACGAAAAGCCGCCATTTTATTACAATGACTTGGCTGAAATACAGAAGGGGTTAATCACATGAAAAAGTTTTTATCATTCCTATTAATTTTTGTGCTCATTTTACCGACATTTGCATGTACTACTACACCAACAGAAGGAGTTTTTAAAATGAAGGATTTTGACAAAGCATATATAACTTTTGTTTTTGATGACGGTAGAATGCCATTTACAAAAGAATGTTTCAATTTATTTTCAGAATACGATATGCCTATATGCTGTGCCGTAGCAGCTTGCAAAGTAAATGAAAATACCGAATTATTTTCTATACTTAAAGATGTAGAAAAAGCAGGTGGCGAAGTGCTTTCCCACACATACGACCACAAAGCCTTCGATAAGAACTCTACCGTTTCGGATTTCGAGTTTCAGCTAAAAAACTCCTACGAGCATTTAACAAAATTAGGATTTAAAATAAACGGAGTAATTGAGGCCGGCAGCGGCGGAGCTGAAAAAGAAGCCAACTATGAATTAATGGAGCCTGTCACAAAAAAATACTATAAATATTCTGACGCTTACGGGGTATCTGACCAGTATAAAAAATTCCGCACCTGGTTTATGTGGAACGATCTTAATTCTGTAAAATCAATTATTGATGATGCCATAAAAGAGAAAAAATGGGTTGTATTCTCTGCTCATAGCTTTGACGAAATTTCGCAGGATGACATGAGAGTAATTCTTGATTATATTAAGTCAAAATCAACAGATGAAATCGACGTAGTAAATTGGAATTACATTTATGAAAATTTTGGCGAATTTGTAGAGCCTACGGCTCCTGCCGGCAGTACATCCGTAAAATAGTCCTTGACTTTTAAGCCAAAATTGCGTATAAATTACTTAGATAATGTTACAAAAATATTAACACGGTTTTAGTCAACAGCACTTGCTGTGTTATTACGTATTTTGGAGATTCTTATGAGAAAACTATTGGCGCTATTATTAATATGTTTATCAGCATTTTTGCTTGTTGCGTGCGAAGAAGATGATACCGTTGCAACAGGTACAATGGTTGATGCGCCCAATGCCACCGGAGCATATTCCGAATCTTACGACGGTTCTGCTACCGTAATTCCGACAAAGCAGCCCACACAAGAGCCGACAGATGCGATTGTCACAGAGGCTCCCACAACATTGCCTGCTACGGAAATACCTACACAAGAGCCAACCGAAGAGACTACGGAAAGACCGACCGGAAAGCCGACTGACAGACCGACACAAAATCCGACTGACAGACCGACACAAAAGCCGACACAAAAACCTATAGTTACAGTTAGTCCAACTGCTACGGCAAAACCTGCTCCGACTGCAACTGTTAAGCCGACAACTACGGTTAAACCCATTCCCACTGCAACTGTTAAACCTCTGCCGACAGCACAAGTGACAATTAAGCCAAATAAAGAGCTAGGCAATATAATTACCGAAAAATTACTTAAAGATATAGAAAAAGAATTTATTAATTTAGTAAACAAAGAACGTGCTTTGTTCAAGCTGCCCGAATTATCTCTTAACGATGTTTTAGAACACGGAGCTCAAATAAGAAGCGAAGAGATGACAGTTAATAAGTCGCATTACAGACCTGACGGTTCTTCTTATAAAACAGCGGTGGACAGAGATAGTTATTATTATTTGTGGATTACAGAAAATCTTTGTATTGTCCCTTATGTGCTTGAGGATTTTGACCATACAGGTCAAGAAATCGCTCAAACACTTTTTGACACTTTCAAGTCAAGCGCAGGACATTACCAGAATATGGTATTTGATCAGTTTAAGGATTGTGGTTTTGGCATTACGTGTGCAATAGATGACAACACAGGATATTTGAGTTTCTATTTTTGCCATATATTAGCAAGACGTTAAGATAAGAAGTTTATATTTTAAGGTTTTCTTTTTAGTGCATTCAAAGCCACGTATATACATACAAAAGCAACTGTTGTTAATGTAAGAATGATGTACATGGCAGGAACTTCTATTTTATTGTCAAAAAAATACAGATTGCAATCTATACTATCTCTTATCATTTCAACCACATTACCGGGAATTCCCACGCTTTTCATTTCTCTGAATGCACCGTTCATAGAGTGATTGCGTACAAGAGACATTCCGTAAGTGCCCGGCAAAAAAGACACAACCTTTTGTAAGCCCGAAGAAAAAGACGAAATCGGCATATATGCGCCGCAAATAAAGCCGTATCCGGCACTCATAATTGTGCCAACCGCAGCAATCTGTCCCTGAGATGATAAGAAAAAGTTTATAATGCTCGAAAGAGCTGTACCAAACATCACAAGCAAAAACACATCAAGTATTAAAAACATCACATCAGCAAAAGAAATAAACCAACCGATAAATGACACATATAAAAGGCAAATTGCCAAAGCCACATAGCAAATTATAAGCGTAGAAATTAATGTAGCAAAATAATAACTTAAAGCAAGAGTAGATTTTTTAACGGGTGAAATGCTTAAATCTTTAATCGTTCCGTTAGCCTTATCCTGCACCATAAGCATATTGGAAGAAAAAGCTACCGTCACACAAGACACGGCAAGAATAGATGACATTAATTGTCCGCCCACCAAACCGTTTATCAAATCCTCCGCTAAAGTAAAACCCTCAGGCAATGATGACAGAAAACTATCTTTATATATGTTCCCTAAAAACGTTGCATACAATACCAATAATATTGCAGGCGTTATAAGAGAAGTAAAAAACATTCCTTTATCTTTAAAAAACAAAATAATATTTCTTCTCGTCAATTCTCTAAATTGTTTCATTTACTCTCGCCTCCCGTCAAAGCTTTTCCCGTAACAGATAGGAAAACATCATCCATTTTTCCCTTTGTTATCTCAAAATCTTTAAAAATCGTAGGATTATTTATTATAAGCTCAGCCGCAGCAGCAGTATTCGGTACAAACAGACGAAAAGCATCTCTTATACGCTCATACTCAACGCCAAGTTTTTTCACCGATTCCTCATCTGACGCGTAAAGTGTAATAAAATCCCCCGTATATTTATTTTTTAATTCAAGAGGAGTTCCCTGCGCCACCAGCCTGCCACTGTCAAGAATCACTACGTAATCAGCCTCTGCAGCCTCTTCCATGTAATGTGTTGTGAGAAAAACTGTCATATTTTCCGTTTTTCTGAGACTATCTATAACATTCCATATAATTTGACGCGTTTGAGGATCAAGTCCCGTAGTGGGCTCATCGAGAACGAGAATTTTCGGTCGATGCAAAAGCGCTCTCGCAATATCAATTCTTCTGCGCTGTCCCCCTGAGAGCTTGCCCACCGTTCTTTTCAGCAAATCCTCAAAAGAAAGCAATTTGCTAAGCTCCTCCAATCTTTTACGGAATTCCTCTCCGGCAATTCCATAAAGTGCAGCTCTGCTTCTCAAGTTTTCTTTCACGCTCAAGGCTTGGTCTAATACGGAATTCTGGAACACTACTCCAAGCTCGGTCTTTATACCTGTTACATCAGACTCAAGATTTTTCTCGTCTATCACAACAGTACCTGAATCTTTCGCAAGCTGCCCGCACATAATATTAATGGTAGTAGATTTGCCCGCACCATTTACGCCTAAAAAAGCAAACAGCTCGCCCTCTTTAACGCAAAAAGATAAATCCTGCACGGCCTTAACCTCGCCAAAGGACTTATATAGATTACTTATCTCTATAATTTTTCTCATTTATTACTCTCCTCGTTTATTCTATATCAAGTTCCGGAGGAATATCTATCTCGTCAGATACATATTTGCCGTTCTTTTTTCTTTGT
>JAEIGA010011798.1_pt1 | contig 13251 bp, 9 predicted proteins | sample 9270691 | NCBI WGS metagenome assembly JAEIGA01 (sample SAMN17057246, study PRJNA624740) | gut metagenome | biome: biome; isolation source: fecal sample | host: Bos grunniens | place: China: Xizang | collected 2019 | reverse complement strand
GAAATGATCTTTTTCATATATGTAGTATTCTATTGTTTTACAAAAAGCACAGCATCTGCACGCATCGGAGCATCTGCTCCTGCATTGGAAACGACAACCTCGACAGACTGACCTTCATGGAAGTCATATTTGCCCAGAAGCGCCCAATCTCCGGAAGTCTGACCCAGAACCTTAAGGTCGTCACGCTTGAACTGCACATTATATGACTTGTCACCTGAGATTATATCAAAAGAAGTCACTGATGTAAGTTTCTTATTGACACTCTGGTAACTGTACACGGCCCAAGTGCCGGAAGAAGGAACGGCATTCAGGGTGAATCTCACACGCTGAAGCTTATCTGCCAATGGCAGCTCATAGAACGACAATCCGTAACCTCCCCTGCCTCTTGCAATCCACATATCATCTGCAGTCACTTCCGATGCATTATCATCAATCAGTATATCCGGCTGAGATCCATCCATATAAGGATTCTTCTCGATTACAGCATTAATATCCTTGCTGTCAACCATCTGCACATCACATCTTCCTTGTTCGAAGGCCAGAGATGCCGCAACACCTGCAGCCTGGCCAAGCACCATGAACACAGGTTCCATACGGATTGAACCATATGCGATGTGACTTGCAGACATACATACAGGAACAAGGAGATTGGTGCACTGCTCTCTCTTAGGAGTGATCGAACGATAAGAAATAGGATAAGGCAGACCACCTCCGATCTCCACATTTCCCTCATTCTTGACCATGTCCATACCATTCTTGTTCACAACGATACGCTGACAGTTATGCGAATCCATCTGATATGCTGCCCATCCGATTCCATCCTCTGCAACAGCACGTCCCTGGCAGTCAGCCTGAGTCGCAACATACTCTCCGACCATACGTCTTGACTCACGGATATAAAGCTGCGGAGTCCAATGACCATATTTCACATACTCATCCTTAGGATAACCCCAGAGCAACATTCTCTTACGAATGATCTCAGGTACACGCTCATCGTGACCATAGAAATAAAGAAGACCTTTTGTGTATTCTGTGTGGGCATCAATGATTGCCTGTCGCTCCTCATATGAAGCCTCCGGATAATTATGGTTCATACCTATCATGTCCGAAGAAAAGCCACCACGGTTATTGATATCTGTCTTGCGGTTCGGCATGCGGCTCCAGATGAACCAGTCATTGAGGGACTCTTTTCCTGGTCTTGCCTCGATCAGGCGCAGAAGCAGTTCGTATCGGGTGGAGTCATAATCTGCCGGGCGAGTGATCGGAACCATGTTTGCAGGATCATCTGTCAGACAGATACGGTAATTGTACGCCTGAACCATACTGTCTGACGTTCCGTCCGGAGCAACCTTTGCAGGAGAAATTCCCCAAAGGAGTCCGCTTGCAGGATTTCCTTTTTCCTTATATGGATCTATACCATCAGGAAACTGATGCTTATCCATAAGTTCCACTCCATTATATGTCTCGCCATACTGCTCATTGGCCTCTCTTCCCACGGTGTACTCTACCCCCGAACGAGCCATCAGGTCTCCTTCGTAAGAACAGTCAATGAAGTAATCTGCCTTGATGGTTCTTGTACATGACGGGTTCTTTGAATTCTCTACAAGTATTTCTGTGATACGTGTACCATCCATCCGACTTTCGCGAATGCGGAAATTATCCATTAGGACTATGTTCTTATGGTCGATGTATGCACGCATTATGGAATCTGCAACAGACGGCTCGAATATCCACTGCTCCAGACGGCCATAATGTTCACCCACCTTGCGATAGAATTGCTTTGCCACACCGGCAATCACCTGTTTGTTGCCTATGTCAGTAAATCCAAGTCCACCGCTGGTCATTCCTCCGATGTGTTCAGTCGGCTCAATGAGCAGGACATCAAGTCCGCTTTGCGCCGCTGAATATGCGGCAACAACTCCTGCAGATGTACCGCCATATACGCAGACATCATATCTGCCAGTATTGTTGCAGGCGCCCAATGAAAGGGCGACTGCAACAAATGTAAAGATCAGTCTCAGTCTCATACTATATGATTTCTATAAGTTTTATATTGTCTATTCTCGCATGCGCGGTTCCGTCATTTTCTGAGAATCTGAGAGATATGGTTTCGGCGCCTGCAGAAAGATTGAATTTAGCCTCATGCATCTCAGAAGCGGTTGTGGTGACTGTTATTTCATTCCATGTAGTTCCGTTATCTATCGAATATTCAGCCTTGACAGAACCTCCTGCCTGAGAATATGTGAGTTTCATCGAAGTTGCTCCATGTAATTTTATTCCATCTGCACGGAACCAGCCCTTCTTTGCCTTACGGAACCACATATAAGTACCATAGACATTCTTGACACTGCCGGTATCATATTTTGACAGACAGACGTCAACTCCATCAGATGTGTATATAATCGAAGATATGTCTCCATCATACACACTACATCCTTCCATAGCACCAGCCACAGGAGCCATCTCACTTCCAGGATTTTCAGGATCTACAGGTGCATATAAAGTATTATAATCCTTTATCTTGCCCGGCTTGAATTCCGATGCAGAATTTCCGGTGACACCTCCGGCTGTCGTATTATATTCAGTCGTATTGGAGATAGACATCGAGGTATCGAAAATCTCCTCATAGAGATCTTTTCCTACTATATCGGCTTTGACCACATTGACAACATATATGGTCTCTGCCACGTTTCCTTTGACATCTGTAACCACGAAATGGAAGGTAACATCCTTACCTGCATCCTCTGCCGAAGGAGTATAAGAGAACGGATACTTGAATTTCTTTTCTGTTGTGAAGTCTGTCTTCGATGCGAATGCTTCGCCATCCTTTGTAACAACTATGGACTTAAGCACGTTTCCGCACTCGACTGCCAGCTCAAATTCAACATCGGCATTGGTATACACCTGTGCCGGCGCATCCTCAGGAATGGTTGCAGTGAACTCGACCGCATTAGCCGTAACCCACAGAGCATAATCCACACTGCATGTATAGCCGTTGATTCCTGTTGCAGTAAAAACAAAATCAAGAGTTTCTCCGAACTGAGATCCTTTCACGGTATATTTGAAGGTGTAGTCGGCTTCCACAGGAGCATTGTCCCATGTCTTCTCAGAACCTTCTATCGTTTCTCCATCAAGAGTAGTCTTCACAGAAGCCAGACCTTCTGAGTAGGAAATCTTGAAACTATAAGTCACTTCTTCATCCGGAGCAGCTACAATAGGTTCATCTCCGGAGAGTGTGAACGATATGCGCTCAACAGGAGTGTCATTTCCGGTATCTTCAAGTCCATCTTGTTCGCAGGCAGTGATTGCGAATATGGTCAGAAGTGACAAAAAGAATATATTTATCTTGTGCATAATCGATTAAGTTTAGTCTGTTATTTTACAAGGAAAGGTATGCAGGCCATGGCCACCTTCTTATTCACCTCATCTGTCACAAAGACATAGAGACGGTAATTGCCGGCAGACGGTGCCTTTATAGTGATCTCAGCCTTGTTTGGATCAGGAATAAGCCCTGCAATACCATCAGGCATGGCATTTCCATTAGCAAGCCTTTCGTCCTTGATGATTAACCAGCGATATGCAAGCGGTTCTCCTGACGGTGATGCCGCCTCAACCTTTGCCACATTATCTGTCGATCCTGCAGCAAGTGTAACGCCTTCACCTGATGTCTTTCCGTTAAGAGTCATCTTGCTGCGGTCCTCTATGCGAGGGGCAGGCTTTTCAACCGGAACTCCGGTCCAGCATTCCGAAATCTTATCCACACCTCCAAAAGTATTTCGACTCTTGTCGAAAAGTCCATACCAACTGAGAACATCACCATGTACCTGATATCCCCAAAGGAAAATGAATGACCCGATACAACCCTTTGACTCATTCGACTTTATATCTTCACGCCATATCTTTTCATAGATATCCGCCTTCTCTGTTGAGGTCATTTCCTCAAGACCACCCCAAGGAAGTCTCTTAGGATCAGATGTTTCTGTTATGGTTCCCCATGTTCCGCGAGGTCCGAATTCCGTTATCATCCAAGGCTTGTCCCAGCCGGCAGCTGCGACATTCTTTCCAACACCTCCGACACCGGGGTAATACATATTCACAGAAAGAATATCGACACTTGGAGCATTCTCCATCAGGACTTTTATCCTGTTGTTTACATCTACACTTGAGAATGTGATGGTTGTCGGATGGTTGGGATCCTCTTCATGAATCATGGATGCAACCTTTTCCACTTCCTTAAAATAAACTGCATTCTTGCCGGCATCTCCTGTTTCAGCCTCATTACCGATGGACCAGCAAAGCACTGCAGGGTGATTGCGGAAACGTCTCACCCACGTACGATGATTTTCAAGTTGCTCGGCTATTGCAGCCGCATTGGAAGCACTTGAGTAATCAAATGAATCGCTGTCTTTCATAAAAAGGCCCATATTCACATAAAGTCCCTTGCTCCAAGCCTCATCCAATATTGCCTTTGTATCTTCACCTGTAGAGTATGTACGCACCACATTGCCGCCCCAATCCTTTACATCAGAATAGAAATTGTTGGTTGCAGCACCGTTTATATAAAACTCAGCGTCTCCCTTATATAGTTTCCAGACTCCATCCACTTTCTTTGTAGAAAATACGGTAGCGCGTGGTATTCCGGAACTTCCGGGAGGTATGATGGTCTCACGTTCCTTTGTGCATCCTGTGAGAGCAAGCAGCGCAATCAGCGCTGATGAAAATAAACGTCTCATATTATCGTTTGACTTTTGTGGTGTGTATTACTTTCTTGGATGAAGGTGTCAGGAACTGACCAAGATCTTCGAGTGATTTACGAAGTGTTGGATAATCAATTTCCTGGACAGCGCATTTTGAATCAATAGCCTGAACAGCAGCGACTGCCGCAGATTGTCCGAGAATCATATAAGTAGGCTCCATGCGGATTGTGGTGTATGCCACGTGAGACGCAGAAAGACATACCGGCACAAGTAGATTTGAACATTCCTCCCTCTTTGGAGTCAGAGAGAAATAGTCGATTGCATATGGCTTTGTGCTGGTGAATATTCCGCCCTCCACGATAATGCCACCATCACCAGCCACATAAGAAACATAGTGACAGTCCATCATATATGTACCGATGCCGACAGAATTCTCCACGGGTACTCGGTTGGTCTTCTGCACATTCTGCTGGGTCATAACCTTCTCTCCGATCATACGTCTTGCCTCTCTCACATAAATCTGATATGGAAAACCTCCATTCTCCACAAACTCATCCTTAGGCCATCCCCAACGAAGCATCTCTTTTCTAATGTGCTCAGGAACCCTCTCGTCATGTCCCAGACACCAAAGCATTCCGACAGCATAGTCCTTATGCTCCTGTTCCATACGGGCACGCACATCATAATCCCCTTCTGCGTAACCGGTACTTGCTCCGAAGAAATCCAGATGGTTAGTATCTGTCTTACGGTTAGGCATAGGAGTGAACGTGATGATATTCTTGAGCTGAAGCTCCGGCTCCATAGCAAAACGTCGGATTACAATCTCGTAGAGGCCGGGATTATAATTTTCAGGTTTTTCAATCGGAATCATGTTCTGCGGATCATCTGTCAGGGTTACACGATAACAATAAGCCTGTGTGCGGTTGTCACCACTTCCATACTCTCCATACATCTGTGGAGCGACGTAAGGGATGAGTTCCCCATCCTTGCCATTCAGATAAGGAGATGTCGGAATAAAATTGAAATTTCTGATTCCAGCCATATCCTCATTGTATTTATCAACTCCTTCGCGACCGATGATATGAGAAACGCCTGCTGCTGCCATAAGATCGCCTTCATATGAACAATCAATGAACATCTTGGCCTTGATTACAGTACCTCCCATAAGATATATCTTACGGATCTTTCCTTTTCGCACATCTGCCCCCTTATCAAGGTCAAGTGGTGCATTGTAGATGATCTGCACTCCAGCCTCTGCAAGCATTTCCTTCATTATGCGTTCTGCAACTCCTGATTCATAGACCCATTGTATCTGCCTGCTATCATTCTTGCCTGAGAAGGTTCTCTTCTTGCTTGATTCCATAAATTCATCCCTGGTCTGGTTGCGCCACACCTCTGGTTGGATATAATAGTCCCAGATGCGTCCGTAGAATTCAGCAGCAAGTCCTCCTACCTGATCCTGACGGTTGATATCAGTGGCGGTAAGGCCTGAGGTTGCAAGGCCTCCCACATGAGTATTCTTGGACACCAACACGGTCTTTTTGCCAAGTCTTGCAGACTGGATGGCAGCCATCACACCTGATGCACTCTCACCATAGATGCACACGTCTGTGGTTACACCGGCACCCTGCATAGTAAATGCAGCGCAGAGTGCTATTATTATCAATGATATTCTTTTCATTCTTCACTCTATTTTAATAACCGACATTCTGCGGGAAATTTTCCACGCCCATATTGATAATCTCCTCTTCCGGAATAGGCCATCTCACGAAATGCGGGTTCGCAGGGAGATTCGTGCGCCCTGCCAACGATGCCGGCCAGCCCTCATTTCCGGCGTGCTTCCTGACCTGATCAATCAGGATTCCAAGGCGCTTTAGGAAATACCATCTGTCGTTCTCGAAGCACATCTCACGAGCTTCCTCATCGATGATATCCTGAAGCTTAAGTGTACCTGTAAATTCATCGTTTCCGGCTCGCATCCAGGTCTTGTTATAAAAATACTTTGCCTTTGTCTGGTCGTTAAGTCTCAATGCAGCCTCGGCACCGACAATATACACGTCAGCAAGACGGTATAGGATTATGTCCTTGTAGCCTCGAGATGCGAAAAGTTCGCGTGTGGTCACATCTCCATGTTTGGTACAGCCAGGCAGAATGTCCTGATCTACGGCTCCGTCCTTTGTCTGAGGGAAGTAATCACCAGGTTTCACCTGGGTCTTTCCATATGTGACAGTGTTGGTTGAAGTGTTCTTGTAGCGATGAATGAACCAATCGTTATAACGTGCATCCTTGGTCTTGTCGTAAAGAGACAGAAGATACGGATTAGGCAGACAACGTCCGAATGTGTATCCCCAGTTTTCAGCAGAACATGCAGCATTTGCATCGCCTCCTATAGCCCTACGGTACATTGATATGAACAAGGTCGAGAACTGGTGTCCCTTAGGAGTTTTCAGATCGAGATTTCCGCCTGGGTTTTCACTCCATTGCTGCACAAGAAGTGCTTCCGAATGATTCAGATCAGAACCTTCGAACACAGCTTTTGGAGAAGGCATCAGAGAGTAGTATCCGGACTGATCGATTTTTTCAGCCTGCTCGAGTGCAGTCTTCCAGTCCTTGTTCCAAAGTGCAACCTTAGCGAAAAGTGCACGTGCTGCCGCCTGGTTGAATCTGCCTGGCATTGATGATGTCCAGTCAAGATTCTCTATGGCAAATTCAAGATCCGCATAAAGAAGAGCAAACACCTCATTCTGCGTTGCAGGACGATACTCTCTCTTGTCATTTACATTTTCGGGATTCACCGGAATGGTGTTAAGCCAGACACGGTCATAAGTACGGAACAGAAGAAAATAGGACTGAGCCCTGAAAGCCTTTGCCTCGGCAATGATTTTCTTCAAGGTCGGAGTCTGTTCCATCTGGTCACCGGCAGCGATGATTTCGTTGCATCGTCCGATGATCTGATACATTCTGGTCCACATCCTGGACACCTGATTCGCCGATGGTTTAAGATGATTGGGATCATAGGTTCCATAGAAGTTTCCTGTGCCGCCATTAGTCATGACGATATCAGTACCGCGCTCTACAGCCCATGTTGTATTGTTTTCAGAATCATCTCCAAGGTAATTGCGGTGAAGCGTGTAAAGTGCAACAACCGCAAGGTCAAGTCCTCCTTCTGAATTGAAAAGGTAATCCTGCGAATACTGAGTCTTATTATGCTCCATAAGGAAGTCTGTGCAGGAAATAAGACCGGTTGCAGCTAAAAGCAATATTGAAATATATTTTTTCATAATCATATTCTCCTTTTGGTTTAGAAAGAGGCGTTGATACCAAAGAGCATGGTACGAGGTTCAGGATAGCTTCCAGGAGTCTGCTCCGGACCATAACCGGTAACTTCTGTGAAAGTCCACACGTTAGTGAATGTCGCATACATACGAAGCGACTGCATTGCAAGAGCCTTGGCAATCTTTTTAGGGAAGCTATATCCCACCTGTACATTCCTGAGCCTGATGAAGGAAGCATCCTGATATCCTAAAGCAGTGATATAGGCGGGAGCCTGTGTCATATTTGGAGCCGGAGCTTCATTCGAAGGATTGTTCTCAGTCCAGTAGTTACGGCGTACTCCATTACGCTTACCTGTCATATCACCACCCTGATTGAATGATGTGAGGTAAGAGTTATAGCGTGTACCACCCTGTGATATGTACAGAACTGCTGAAAGATCAATGCCTTTGTAGCTGAAACCTGTTGAAAGCGTTCCTATCCAATCCGGATCGCGGTACATGATCACTCGGTCTGTATCATCCAGAACTCCATCCTCGTTTGCATCGCTGACCTTCACAGCACCGGGTTTTGCATCAGGCATATGGGAAGAAGCAATATCGTCGTCCTTCTGCCATATACCTTCGAATCTGTAATCATAGTAAACATTCATAGGCTCGCCGATGAACCAGTTGTTGTTCACGTCGTTCTTCGGCTTGCCGTTCTCATCAAGAGTTCCGTCTATACGTACAATCTTGTTCCAGTTTTTAGAGAACGTCAAATCCACATCCCATTGGAAGTTCTTTTTCTTTACAGGAATAAGGTTCATGGTAACCTCGACTCCCTTGTTGTTCACCATACCCATATTCACCAGCTGGCTGGTGTAACCAGTAGACTGACTAAGTGACTTGTTTATGAGCAGGTCGCTTGTGTCGGTGTTATAAAGTTCGAGGCTACCCCCGATACGGCCGTAGAAGAAACCGAAGTCAAGACCGACATTCGCCGAAGTCGAAGTTTCCCATTTAAGATTAGGATTAGGCATCGATGTGTCCGGAAGATAACCGACAAGAGGATAAGTACCGAACTCATACATATATTTATCTGCAAGACCAAGTGTTGTATAAGGTGAGATTCCCTGGTTACCCACCTGACCGAAGCTGGCTCTCACCTTGAGATTTGACACCCAGTCCACATTCTTCATGAAGCCTTCCTCATTGATTCTCCATGCAAATGACCCGGAAGGAAATACTCCGTACTTGTTTCCTGCACCAAATACAGACGAACCATCTACGCGGACCGCAGCAGTAAACAGATATCGATCCTTATAGTTGTATCTTGCTCGAGCAAGATATGAGAGCATCTTACGTTCTGAAAGCTCATATACAGGAACACCATGCTCCACGGCAGAGCTTATGGCATTATACGAAAGATCATCATTGGAGAAGCCTGTGCCGCTGAAACTTGCTGATTTCCATGTGATGCAATTCACACTCTGCATGAGGGTGGCATCAAACTTATGACCACCCTTGAAATCTGTGGAGTAGTTAAGGATATTCTCCAAAAGATAGTCGAAATATGCACTTTGTGTCACAGTTGCCTTACCCTGGGTGTTCTGTCCCGTCGTATGGTTGATTCCCAAATAAGAACCACTGTCCACATTACGTGATGAAAGACTGGCGTTGAGGCGGTAAGTAAGCCCCTTTGCGATTTTCCAATCTCCAAACATATTGAGAAGGAGACGGTCTGTCTTGCTTCGGCTGTCCGAATTTTTAATATTCCAAAGAGGGTTGTAATGAGATTCTCCCGCTTCGGTCACATCTTTGCGGAGGGTAATTCCATCCTCCTGATATACTTTTGCAAGAGGCGGCATTGTCACGAATGTGTTGAAAGAACCATCCGCACTCTGTTTCCATGAACGGGCATATGAAATATTTGCACCGAGAGAGACTGACTTGCTTATCTTATGGTCGATGTTGAGACGGCCTGTCAGTTTATCGAAGCCGGAATTCATCACCATACCATCCTGAAGATAAGCACCTATGCCGAATGCATATTTTGTCTTGTCATTTCCTGATTGAACATAGACGTCATGCTTATGTTGAATGGCCGGATTAATCATCAGGTCTTCCCAATCCACCCATTCCCCGGAAAGATAACTGTCAAGCATAAGGCCTTTCAAGCAATCTGCTTCATCATAGCTGCCGTATGCATTGTAGTAGGCTTCTGCTCGATATGCAGCCCACTCCTCTCCATTGTAGAATTCAAAATTGCGGTTAATATCCTGGACTGCCACATATCCGCTGTATGACACCTTCAGCTTACCTTCCTGACCGCGTTTTGTTGTTATGAGAATCACACCGTTAGCAGCCCTGGCTCCATAAATGGACTGTGAAGATGCATCCTTGAGGATTTCCATTGATTCGATATCGTTCGAATTGATGTCGTCGATGCTGGTCATCGGCACTCCGTCCACAATCTATAAAGGAGCATTGTCTCCGGAAAGAGAACGACGACCACGGATCAGAACAGATGAGGAGCCACCCGGCTCAGCACTTCCAAGAGAAACGTGCACACCGGCAGCAGCTCCTCGAAGCATTTCGCCGACCGAGTTGGTTGGAGTTGTATTCAGTGTCTCGCTGGTTACTGAAGCTATAGAACCTGTCACATCACTGCGACGCTGGGTACCGTAACCTACGACCACCACTTTATCAAGCATCTGGAAGTCTTCTGTCATCACCACGTTGAAATCCTTTTGTGTTCCAAGAGGGATTGACAGATCCTTAAAACCGATGAAGGAGAAAACAATGTTTTCATCAACCGGTGCAACAGGAAGTTCAAGACGGAATCTTCCTTCTATATCCGAGATCACACCATATGATTTGTCTGCCATAATCACTACAGCAGAAGCACCGATCAACGGTTCACCTTGTGTGTCTGAAATCTTTCCGGAGATTATTACGGGACCTTTAGTCAAGGTCGGAGCCATCGCAACATCATCGCTTTTAACGATGATGATCTTCCTGTTGTCAAACCTGCACTCATGTCCAGGAAGAATGGCATCTATAACCTCAGAAACCGGAACATTGTTAAGATGGACGGAAACGATCTTTGATACATCCACATCGGCATTGTTGTAGAAGAATGCGTAATTCGTCTGCTCCTGAATGCCGTTCAGGACTTCCAAAACCGTTACATTGTCATGGTTGACAGTTACGTTTACCCCTCCCTGTGCATGAAGTTCCAATGAAACTAATGACAAGAAAAGGCAGACCAACTGCATAAAGAATGATTTTGTCTTTCGCATAACAAGGTCAGTTATAACGTTATTAATTATTTAAGGATATTCTCATGTTTCCGTCGCTGTCTATAAAATATGACAGGTCGGTAATAGCGGAAATTGCATTGAATATTTCTTCAATATTTTCCTGTCTTATGGTCATGGATAGTTTTATCTCGGACGCAAGCTCCATGTCGTCACATGTAATACTGACACAATACCAGTGTTCCAGGCAATCTATGATATCCTTTAGGGATTTGTTCACGAACTCCAGTTTGCTGTCAACCCATGCCGTGTGATCGGATGCATTTTCCTTATATGTGACCAGCTGACAGCTTCCCGGATCATACGCGACAGCATGGTTAGGTGTGAGTATGACAGGGTCCTGTTTAGGAATTGTCGCCATGATGCTTCCTTCTTCAAGATATGCCGTCACAGGACCGTCATCAAAAGCAGACACTGTGAATCTTGTTCCCAACACTTTTATTGACATGTCATCTGCCTTCACTATGAATGGGCGCTCTGCATCCTTTGCGACATCGAAGTATGCTTCACCCTCAAGCATAACCTCACGTACCTTGCCTTTCATTTCGTTAGAATAGTACAACCGGGTGCCTTTGTTGAGACAGACAATTGTCCCATCAGGGAGTTTGAACTCACCTTTTGATTCAGCTGAGGATATGAGACAGCATGTACATTCATGACGGTCATTGACATTCCATCCAATAAAAGCAAATACCGCCATACATGCAGCAACGACGGATGTCGCCCATATCCACAGGTTCTTTTTGTGAATACTTTTGACACCCTCTATCTTCTCCGCCTCATCTATTATCAATAGCGGATTTTCAGGAACAGGAGCTGATGTAAGCGGAACGTTATCCCATATGGCATTCAATGCTTCTTCTTTCTCGTCGCATGAATCTCTATCGGTAAGCCATCTCTCAAAAGAAGCCCTCACCTCTTCCGGAGGTGTGCTTCTCATGTAGGATTCTAATATTTCCTTTATGGTTTTCTTTGTCATTTTTGATTTGATTGAAGGTGGCAATTCAAGCCAGTTTCAATCAAGACGGAAAAGTCATCAAGAACACACAAGAAAAATCAGCCTTTATATGCAACTTCTGCCAACATCAGTTTAATATCGGACAAAGCATTGGTGATGTGGTTCTCGACAGTGCGGATATTAATATCAAATGTCTTTGCAATATCAGCATTTGATATACCCTTATAACGGCTCAATGTAAATATTTTCCGTCGCTGCTCAGGCATTTTGCTGACAGCCTTGAAAATCAACATCTGCAACTCATCTGCTGAAATGGCTTCATCAACATAAGACCTGAAATTATCCGAAGTCATAAGTTGCTCCGTAACAAACCTGCGGTTGATGACCTCACTCTCCAGTTTATCCCAGACTGCATTGCGAGCCATCCTGAACAGATAAGAAGAAAAATTACCGACTTTTGAAATGATCTCACGCCTAAGCCATACCTTCACAAAGATATCGTGCGTTATATCCTTTGCGGAATCACTATCCTTGATGAGTGACTGCACGAAACAGAAACATTTACCCGCATACATATTATATAGTACGGCAAATGCCTGCTTTTCTGAGTTACCCAATGCTTGTAAGAGCAGTTTTTCCTCGGTTTTTGTCATTTGATCATTATCATTTAGCGTCAGATCGCGTCACAAAGATATGTAAAAATCATATCAACGGGAAAAGTCGGTTGAAAAGTTTGCACAGCCGGCCTGGCGTACTTTGCCGGCTGCGGTTCATCCATCCCTGATTCGCAAACCTTGGTGCACACTAATTCATCGTAGAATGCATATATCAACGATTGGCGTGCACTAAGGTTTGGATATCACGCAGAAGTGATCTGAGATGGGTTTATGTCAGACCGAGGCAGACATAAAAACGCAGTAATTTGTGGATAAAATGCAAACGAGCTAAAAGATCTGGAGCCAAATCAAAAAAATGCCCTCCCAGATATCTGAGAGGGCGATTGACGTGCCTCGGACGGGAAT
>JAEIGA010011797.1_pt1 | contig 13252 bp, 10 predicted proteins | sample 9270691 | NCBI WGS metagenome assembly JAEIGA01 (sample SAMN17057246, study PRJNA624740) | gut metagenome | biome: biome; isolation source: fecal sample | host: Bos grunniens | place: China: Xizang | collected 2019 | reverse complement strand
TCCTTCTTGGCGGTGCGTAGGGGACTCGAACCCCTGACCCCGTGCGTGACAGGCACGTATTCTAACCAGCTGAACTAACGCACCAAGATTTTTAGAACCTTGCAGTCAAGTGGTTTATTTCTTGATTGCGATGCAAAGGTACTGCTTTTTTTTTATTCTGCAAATTTTTTCGCAACTTTTTTCAAAAAAAATTACACTTTTTTGAAGAAGGAAAATTGCACACTACCATAACTCCTTGACTGCCAGAAATATGGATGGTTTTCATAATTTCTATCTTTTGAGTGCTCAAATATAAGAAATCCATCCTCATTTAGCAGGTCGCGCTCAAAAACAAGTTTTATCACCTCGTCACTTCCCTCCAAATCGTAGGGTGCATCCGAGAAAATTAGGTCGAATTTCTTAGCGCAGCTCTTCAAATATAGGAAAGCATTAGCCTTAACAGCGTAGAAATTCTCAAACTTTAGCTCCTTGGCGGTCTGGCGAATGAAGTTATGGTGTACGCTATTCACCTCAACAGAGGTAACGCTACGCGCCTCACGCGATGCAAACTCATAGCTTATAGAGCCTGTACCCGAGAAGAGGTCGAGGACATCGAGCTCCTCGAAGTCCACAAGGTTTACAAGAACATTAAAGAGGTTCTCCTTAGCAAAGTCCGTAGTAGGTCTTGCTCGGAGGTTACGAGGTGGCACGATAGTGCGACCGCGATATTTTCCACTTATTATTCGCATATTAGAACTTTAGCTTGGTATATTTCTTACACACATTCGTTAGACGCTTAACATCGCCTATCGCGCGCGCGTGCATATTATAGATGTTATAGACGCGATTTAGGCTCTCAAGGATATATACGATATCTGCATCGCTCTTAGCGCCTACAGCCTCTGCAAAGCACAATCCCTGGCGATATACCCTAAGGTATAATACATCGTCATAGAGCGCGATATAAGTACCCTCAGCCATATCATCGCCCACAGCAAGCGGAGAGCTATAGTTTACCTCGACACCCAACTTAGCGATAGCCTCAGCGCACTCGCTACGAATAGCCATCACAGCCACCCTACCGTTACACTCAGGGCTATATACCACGCACTCGTTAGCTGCTACGGCAATACCTACAGCCTCAAGGTCGTGGCGCGCCTCCTCAGAATTAAAGCCCTCAGCGGGGCGGAGCACCGTCTTCAAGGTCACGACCTCGATATTCGCGCCGTTGCCCGCAGCCTTGATGCTCTCTATATCCTGCTTAGAAAAGGCGTGTCCACCCGACATAAGGCGGATGGACACACTATTTAGGTTATTGTGAGTCATAATTACTCAGCCTGACCACCCCAGCTACCAGCCTCATTTGTAGGCTCCTCGAGGCTACCGAATGAGATACCGAAGAACTCAAGGTCCATAGGAATTGGGTGAGCCTCACCAATCATATACTTAGGATTGCGAGTAACTGTAGCCTTAAGACCCTCAGCCTTCATCTTCTTAAGATCCTCGTTTGCCTCCTGGTGGTTGATGAAGTAGTTGAACTGGTCGTTAAGCTCATTCCAGAACCACTGGTTGTAAGTATCAGTATCGATAAACTTAACATAAGGAGCGTGGCAACGGATAAGGTGTGTACGATAGCTACCTACCTCATAAGTGATAGTGTCGAGGCGGAACTCCTCTGTATTGTGTGTGAATGGGATGTAACGCAAGTTGCGAATCTGCTCCTCAGTAAGACGGCATGCACCAAAATCGTCATCAAAGAGTGTATCGCGAGCAGCTACGCGTGTGATACGCTCATTCTTCCAATTCTTATCCTTACGCAACTGAGCCAAAATCTCAGCATTCTTAAGGTTGTTCTCATCGTAGATCTGGCTACGATACTCCATAGTGCCGTTAAGAGCAAAGTCGATAAGCTCATCCCAGCTTGTTGTAAACTTCTTGTTTGGGTTAGAGTCACGATAGCCCTGTACGAGCTTAATGATGTACTCCTCCTTCTCAATTACTGCCTTGCTTCGCTCAGCAAAGTGGTTCTCAAACTTGATAGGTGTTGAAAGCATGCTCCAAATCCAGAAGATAAGGCCGCAAACAATCGCTACAAGCAATAAAGTAAGACCTGTTTTTTTCATTTTAGTTATTTATTATTAAGTTTGTATCGGCAAATAAACATTAACAAAACATGTAGCTTTATGCTTAGCACACATATTTCGCATCAAATTTACGCAAAATTATCGGTTGACGCAACATTTAGCCAAAAAAAAATCATAGAAAAACTATCTTCTTGGCTTGCAAGCGATGATTATGGGCGCATATTTCTGCTTAATGGTTACGCTGGTACGGGTAAGACCACGATTATATCTGCCACAGTATCAGCACTAAAGGATCTCGGCATAAAGACCATACTCCTTGCACCCACAGGTCGTGCAGCAAAGGTACTGTCACACTACTCCAACACTCCTGCACTGACCATACATAAGCGCATCTATCGCGAGCGAAGCACCACTGGGTACGAGTCGAAGTTCTCATTGGACTTTAACAAGGAGCGAGGCGCAGTGTTCATCGTCGATGAGGCATCTATGATCTCTTCGGGTAGTGGTGAGGCTGATATTTTCGGTTCTGGCGACCTGCTCAACGACTTGGTGGAGTATGTACGCTCTGGCAAGGAGTGCAGGCTTATGCTTGTGGGAGATGATGCACAGCTACCTCCCGTGGGTAGCGACCTAAGCCCAGCCCTCGACCCTGTATCACTCGCACATTTTGGAGATGTGGAGTATGCCACGATGGACGAAGTCGTGCGTCAGAGCAACGATTCTGGAATCCTTTTCAACGCGACGAGGATACGCTGCATGCTTGAAAATCGTATCTTTGAGGTACCTCGCCTAAGATGTTCATTCCCAGATTTTAAAGCTATTGGTGGTGGCGAACTTCTCGACACTCTACAGGAGTGCTACGACAGGTATGGACGCGATGAGACAATTGTTATCACACGCTCCAATAAACGCGCCAACCGCTATAATGAGGGCATCAGACGCTACAACCTCTCTGCCGAGGAGGAGATTGAGAGCGGCGATATGCTTATGATTGTTAAGAATAACTACTACTATGCCGAGCATGATAAGGAATCTCCCATGTCGTTTGTTGCCAATGGCGATGTTGTGCGCCTTAAGCGCATACGCCGCTTCGAGGAGTTCTACGGCTTCAGGTTTATAGATGCACTTATCGAGTTCCCGGACTACGATGGTTATCAGATGGATGTCAAGATCTTGCTCGATACATTAGCCTCGGAGTCTCCATCACTCACTAAGGAGCAGAGCCGCGCACTATTTGATGAAGTGGAGAAAGACTACTTAGACATCAAGTCTAAAGCCAAGAGATACAAGGAGATACGCGAAAATAAGTTTTTCAATGCCATGCAGGTTAAGTTTAGCTACGCCGTCACTTGTCATAAGGCACAAGGTGGTCAGTGGAGCGCGGTGTTCATCGATCGCTGTATCTTCGGCGACGAACCAATGTCTAAGGATATGCTCCGCTGGCTATACACCGCCATTACTCGCGCCACTGAGAGAGTTTATCTTGTAAATTTTGATGAGAGATTTGTGGAGGAGTAGAAATTAGAAATTAGAAATTAGTAAATAGTAATTAGCAAAGAGGTGAAAGGCGGTGCAGTAAGTGGGTAGAGAATAATGAAGTTTGTGAGCAAAGAGGGTATTATTGGCAAACATGAGTAGTACAAAAAAAATGCTCGGCAGCACAAGCGTGCGATAGCAACAGAGCAGACTATCCTCAACCTAATACCCATTGTATTCATACTACCCAGAAATACCCACAGTCCCCAAAACTCACTACCCGGTAGCGTAGTCAGGGTCTTGCACGGAGAAAAGTTATGAGCCGTGAAATTTTACCTATTTATTATTTTGTAGTTAAGGATTTTTTCTTTAATTTTGCGATAGGAACAATCAACAGTAAAATATAATACTATGAAAAGGTTTTTTAAATTGGTAGCACTGTGTGCTATTACTCTTACATCACTTAGTTCTTGTGAGAAAATTGAGGGTTTGTTTGGCAAGGGTAATAAGAACGATGAGTCAACATACCAGCCATCTAAGCTAACACCTACGGAGCATCAGGCAAAGTTGGAGCAGATTGCTATCGACCTAATCGATCAGATCAATCCTGCAGACTTCGAGGAGCTTGCATACTCACTATTAACACTCGGAGAGCGCATACCTGAGGATGAAGGAAACTACGAAGAGGATTACTACCCAGAGGAGTATGCACGCAGCATCAAGAACTTTGATGTTAATAGTATCATTGCTCTCACAACTCGCGCTTCGGAGCAGTTTATCATTGACATCAACGACCCAGAGTTAGGGTTAGGCGGATTCTGCCTTGAGATTACCGAGGATGGCGAGGTTATCGAGGGCGTGCTTGACGACCCACGCGCTATAGTTATTAAGTGGGATAACGATGCACTCACACTATCATGGGGTGAGAACAAGGGTCAGTACACCATGGAGGATAGCGAGGAGGGCGTGACATACATTGTCAAGGTCCCAGCATACATTAAGATTGCTATTACCGTAGATGGCAAGGAGCACTTCAGCGCTAATATCGAGCCTAACATCACCGACAACTACACCTATGCTCCAGCTGTAACTATTAAGCTAAATGGTGGCTACGAGATTTTCAGCAAGTCAAGCGCTAACAACAAGGGTATAAGCACTGAAAGCTCGTTTAAGAAGAACGGCAAGAAGCTTGTGGGTGGTGCAGCATCTATTAACATCAACGGCATCACAGATCCAAACAATTGGCTTGTTGAGGAGTTTGATGGTGAGGAGACTAATATTGGTGAGTATATCAAGGAGAATATCTCTACTGGTGCTATTCAGTTGGATATACTAACACTCTCTATCATCGGTAGTGGCGATCTAAAGAAGGCTATCAACGAGTTTGAGGCTTTGAATGAGCGTTTCATGGAGTCTGACGGTAACGATAAAGAGTACTGCGATGCGGGTTGTGCTATTATCAACAAGTATTTGAAGTTTGTAGCTATCTATAACGACACTAAGGAGAAGATTGCAGATGTTATTTTGCAGACAGAGCTTGTTGAGTACTACGATGACAAATACTACGAGCCTGTTCCTGTACTTGTATTCCCTGACGGCAGCAAGTTCCTCTTCGAGGACTTCTTCACTGAGAATGCTTTTGCTAACCTTATCGACCGTCTTGGTGAGATTTCAGGTGACATCGAATAATCTATTATCTATACTAATGGTGGCTCCTACCTTCGTCACTGATATTCAGCGATAGGGGTAGGAGCCCATCTTTTATGAAGAGACCGAAGTCGATACTAACTATTTTACTACTGAGCATCGCCCTTCATGGATATGCTCAGCAGGATAGTCTCACGCTGCACTATAGCGTGGAGGATGTTGTCGTATCTGCACATAAGCAGGTATTGTCCGAACCTGATATGAGTGGCAATATATCCATAAACATGGATGCCTTGGAGGGTATGCCGCGCTTTGGTGGTGCAGTCGATGTTGTTAAACTTTTGCAATACACCCCAGGTGTTATGGCAACCGAGGAGGGAAACACTGCACTCTATGTGCGTGGCGGTGACAATGGTCAGAGCTGCATACTCATAAATGGCGTACCTCTATACTCACCCTCACACCTCTTAGGTATTTTCTCCACACTAAACTCTGCACATCTTAGCGGTCTTACCCTCTACAAGTCGGGCATACCAGCAGTGTATGGCTCATCTACAGCCTCCGTAACCGACATACGCACACACAGCTTTGCACCAAAGAGGCTCAGTGTAGAGGGCAACATTGGTCTTATAGAATCGGATGCTGCAGTACAGATACCCGTAAGCGAAAAGTCGGGCATCTTCCTCTCTGCACGCCACTCCTACCTATCGCCTATTATGTCCATACTACCCACAAGGGACAACCACATAGCCTATGATTTTGGGGACTATGGCATAGGCGCTGTTGCTGAACTTGGCAAGTTGGGCCGTCTTATGATTAACACCCACTTCAACAACGACAACACCACAACCTCAATAGGCAACTACAACAGCTATGGAACGCTGAAGCTGTGGAACGCCCTTGGCAACATCACCTTGGAGAGCAACATTGGTAGTCGTATGACAACACGCAACACAATATATAGTTCGATATACGACAATCTCTTCGATATAGGCATTACGGGCAATAGCTACAATGTCTCAGCAGGGGTGGAGAGCTACGGAGCTAAGAGTATTACCGCCATAGACCTCGGTGTCGTGAAGCTACAAACCGGCATAAACTTCGAATACCGCAAGGTAAGACCTCAGCATATCATCGCCTCAAGCGCAAAACTCAGCCGCATAGTTGAGCGGACACACGAGGGTGCGCTCTTTGCAGATGCACACTGGAGAGTCTTTAACGACTTGGACCTTAACACAGGCATACGCCTAAGTCTATACAAGAACGATAGAGTGTGGTGCTATCCGGAGCCACGCATAACGCTCTCTATGCCACTATCAACTACAGCACGCATCTGGGCGAGCTATAACTTTATGGTGCAATATATGCACCTCGCGCCACAATCCAACATGTCGTTTGCCACAGACTTCTATGTAAGTAGTTCCGAGACTATACCGCCGCAAACATCCCACAACCTCGCACTCGGCTATAGCAACCGCAAAGGCTCATTACGCTACTCAACAGAGCTATACTACCGCTATATGAATGGTGTTATCGAGTATCACGCCTCTATATTTGATGTTGTATTAGGTCGCGGTCGATATAGCTCCTCAATCTATACGGGCATTGGTGAATCTTACGGCTTAGAGGCCAACATCGGCTACACCTTAAATAACTTTGAGATGCAATTAAACTACACTCTCTCGCGCTCAGTTCGTCAGTTCGGAGAGATAAACAATGGCAATCCCTACCCTGCAAACTCCGACCGTAGGCACAACCTATCAATGCTCGCTACATGGACTCCCTCACCTCGCTGGATGCTCTCCGCGACCTTTGTATATGCCACAGGCGCACCATACACAGCAACAGAGGGGGTATATATCAATGGCAATGCCTTTCTTAGGCTCTATGGTAATTACAACCACGGCAAGCTTCCCGACTTGCACCACTTGGACCTCTCGGCGACATACTGGCTAAAGCGAGGTAAGCAGAATAGCGGCATCAACATCTCGATATATAATATCTACGCTCATAGAAACCCTATTATGCTATCATGGTTTGTTAGTTTCGACGAGCAGAATAGACTGCATATTAGAGAGAAATCTCACACGCTATATACGATTATGCCCTCAATAAGTTGGATATATAAATTCTAAGCGCATGAAACGATTTGTCATAGCCGCACTATTAGCTCTGCTACATATAGGGTGTATTAAGATGGATGGATCTGAGGATTACTTCCGCCATAGTCTGGTCATGGATGGACGCATAGAACAGGGAGAGGGCGCCGTTGTGATGCTCTCACAGAGTATGCCCTACCTCGAGGAGTACGACGAGGAGACATTTAGAAAGGTCGTTATTAAGTGGGCTAAGGTTACTGTCATCCACAATGGCGAGGAGGAGGTGCTCGTAGGGCGTAAAAACGAGGATTACCCCACACAATATATCTATCGTGGCATGGATATTATAGGCGAAGTTGGAGAGAGTTACACCATAAGAGTAGAATATAGCGGTCAGGTGTGGGAGGCTACAACAACAATCTTGGAGCCTATAGAACTTCTCGATGTGAAGGTTGTGGCTGTGGATGAGAAGCACAACACTATTGAGGCAACACTCCCCGCAACGCAATATCCATGTAGTATTGACTGCTCTATAGGAGGTAGTAGCTACTTTGCCCCTACACTCTTGGGACTTTATGAGCCTTGTGAAACACCACGCCATATAACTATAAATCGTCCCTTGGACACCTTTATACGCGAAGGCTACACCACATATTTCACCACAGAGGATAAAAATATACGCCTTAGGGTTAACACTCTCACGGATTTTGCATACGACTATTGGCGCGGGTGGGAGGATAATTTTATAAATAGCGTAAATCCGATATTTCCATCAACATCAAACCTACAAACCAACCTCTCAAACAATGGCATGGGCATCTGGGCAGGATATGGAACGAGCTACCACAGTGTTACAACTGGGAAATAGCAAGAGACTATTCAATTAGAAATTAGAAAAGAGTAATTAGAAATAATTAAACGGCTTCGCTATTTTATGAGAATTAGCATTGTTTGATTGATAAACTCCACAAACGCCCTAAATACTCGTAAACATTCTAAATGTCACGTCCCAAATAAGTTACAGACTTTTAACTCTACTAATTATTTCCGATTCCGCAACCAGCGCTTCGCACATAGCTCGACATGAGGCTGATATGCGCTCGGCATGCAGAGCGATATCCTCAACAGAGAGGGTGATATGTTGCTCCTCGGCACACAATCTAAGCGCCCGAGAAACATCATCATGGAGAGCAGCACAATAGCTATCAATAAACGCAGTAACACGCTCCTGATAATCAACACTATCTGCGTAAATACGCACAGTATTGCACTCCTCCAAAGTGCGTGCATGCCATCTTCTTTCCACTGACTCAACAACACCTATAACAGCATCCGTAGTCGGAATATAATCCTCCTCCTCACGCAGCAGTAGTAGAGCCGTAATAACAACTACAACGATAGCCAGCGCAGTGAGTATCGCTACGCCCCAATATCGAGGTGTTGGTATTTTATCTCTATCCTCCGCAGGTGTCACACTCCCCGAAGAGCAGAAGTCACTCCAGCTATCATAGCCCACATAGCGAGTAAGGGCTGAGAGCGTCACAGGACGAGTTGCCATACCCGACATTGGGATAAACAACGAGGCATAATCCTTGGCATCAAGGTGCATATCCACCTCCTCGGCAACAACATCGGCAAGGGTACGACAATCCTCAGCCGTAGTGATGCTACGACCAAACTTAGCCTCAACCATACCCCTTAAACGCTCAATATATTGCTCCTGTAGAGTCATTATAATCCCGAAATACGCTTTATCTCGTTAAGTTTATTTAGTGCCTCGAGTGGCGTGAGTGAATTAATGTCAAGATCCTTTATCTGGTCGCGTATAGCCACCAACACAGGGTCATCGAGCTGGAACATAGATAGCTGTATCTCCTGCTTGGTCTCTGCTGCCGACTCTGCCACACTACGCCTTTTACCGCGATGTGTAACACCTCCTGTAGGCACTATCTCACCAGAGCCATAGACCTTCTCAAGGTTCGAGAGTATGGACTCAGCACGCGACACCACAGAGCGTGGCATGCCCGCCATACGCGCTACATGAATACCAAAGGAGTGCTCAGTGCCACCACGCACCAACTTACGCAAAAAGACGATACTTTTATCCACCTCCTTGACCGTAACATGGTAGTTCTTGACCCTTTCGAGCATATTCTCCAACTCATTAAGCTCGTGGTAGTGTGTTGCAAAGAGCGTCTTCGCCTTACCCTGCGTATTGTTATGCAGATACTCCACCATAGCCCACGCTATAGAGATACCATCATATGTACTTGTGCCTCGACCAATCTCATCCAAGAGTACAAGGCTACGCTCCGACACATTATTAAGAATGCTTGCCGACTCCAACATCTCGACCATAAATGTTGACTCACCCTCCGAGATATTATCCGATGCTCCCACACGCGTAAATATCTTATCCACAACGCCTATATGCGCACTCTTAGCTGGCACGAAGGCTCCCATTTGCGCCAGAAGCACAATAAGCGCCGTTTGACGCAATAGTGCCGACTTACCCGACATATTAGGTCCTGTGATGATGATAATCTGCTGATTCTCGTTATCCAAACGCACATCGTTAGGGATATACTCCTCGCCAACCTGCATAAGAGTCTCGATGACAGGGTGACGACCCTGCTTGATATCAATAATCGTTGAGTCATCAACCGTAGGGCGTACATACTTACGCTCCTTAGCAATACGCGCAAACGACTGCAAGCAATCCATACCCGCTATGGCGTGCGCTGTGCACTGCAACGAAGCAATATATTGTGTAAGGTAAGCAACCAACTCGGCATATATGCGTGCCTCGATTTGAAGGATGCGCTCCTCAGCACCCATAATCTTCTCCTCGTACTCCTTCAACTCTGCAGTGATATATCGCTCAGCACCTGTGAGCGTCTGCTTGCGTACCCAACTCTCAGGCACCTTATCTTTATGAGTATTACGCACCTCAATATAGTAGCCAAAGACATTGTTATATGCCACCTTAAGCGATGGGATACCCGTAACCTCACTCTCACGCTGCTGCAACTCCTGAAGGTAGTCCTTACCATGCAGTGCCACACGGCGAAGATCATCAAGCTCGGCAGATACACCCGAAGCGATGACACCCCCCTTTTGTATCTGGTTACTCTCAGGATCAGGATATATATCGTTCTCCAATCTCTTGCGTACCTCAGGAAGCGGATCTATGCGCGAAGCTATAGAGTGCAACGCATCGTTATCCGTAGATTCCATCAACGCACGAAGTATCTCTATGGCCGTTAGCGAATTACGCAACTGCACCATCTCGCGAGGTGTAACGCGCTCGGTAGCAACTCGAGAAGCTATACGCTCCAGGTCGCCGACAAGCGAAATCTGCTCACGCATAGCAACAGCAAAGTCCGAATCCTTTACTATCTTTTCAACAATATCCTGACGCTGTGCAATCTTCTTTGTATCCATCAGAGGCATAGCCACCCAACGGCGCAACTGCCTACCACCCATAGGGGTTAGGGTGCGGTCTATGGTATCTGTAAAGCTACACTTTGCCGTTGTATTGTTGGAGCTGAACAACTCCAGATTACGAATGGTGAAGCGATCAATCCACACCGAGTCACCACGCTCGATACGCTGTATGGATGATATATGTGCAGTATGCTTATGCTCAGTAAACTCCAAATAGTAGAGTATAGCTCCCGCAGCAGATATACCCGCACTCATACGCTCAATACCAAAACCCTTAAGCGACTGAACACCAAGCTGCTTAGCGAGTTTTTCGCGGTTTACACTCTCGGCAAACACCCACTCCTCAAGGCGATAGGTGTAGTGCTTCGAGCCAAAGAGCTCGTTGAAACGCTCCTCAGAGCCACGCTGATAGAGTATCTCCTTGGGCTGGAGGTTGCTAACGAGCTTATCGATATAGCTATCCTCGCCCTCGGCAACATAGAACTCACCTGTTGATAGATCAAGGAAAGCAACACCCGTAGTCTGTTTACCAAAATATACAGCTGCAAGAAATGTATTCTCCTTACCCGCCACAAGGTTTTCGCCCATGACTATACCCGGAGTTACCATCTCCACAACGCCACGCTTAACCAAGCCCTTAACCATCTTTGGGTCTTCGAGCTGTTCACAGATGGCTACACGCTCACCAGCACGCACCAGTTTGGGCATATAGTTATCCAAGGCGTGATAAGGGAAGCCCGCCAACTCAACATAAGATGCCGCGCCATTAGCTCTGCGTGTTAGAGTGATATTAAGGATGCCACTCGTCTTGATAGCATCCTCACCAAAAGTCTCATAGAAATCACCCACACGAAACAGAAGTATCGCATCGGGATGCACAGCCTTGATTTGGTAGTACTGCTTCATCAAGGGCGTCTCGACATACTTCTTATCCTTAGTCTCAGCAGACTTATCTACTGAGGTATCACTCTTTTTTGCTCCCATCCTTGTTTAGGTTAAAAGTAGAGTGCAAAGGTAGAAAAAAAGTGAGAATAGCACAACAATTATAATGAATTATAATTGAAATAATGGTTACTTACTTAGTAATCTCTTGACAATACCGAACCAGCGATAAGGCATATATCTGAATGGCAGGTCAAGCCATGTTGGGGTGCGTAGCACTGCCCTACGATGCGAAAAAGCATACAACGAATCTCTACCATGGTAGCGTCCCATACCAGAGTTACCCACACCACCAAAAGGCATATTCTCGTTGGCAATATGCATAATAACATCATTCACACAGCATCCTCCCGACGAAGTATGGCGAACTAAGTCACTCGCAACACACTCTTCTGCAAAGATATACAATGCTAATGGTTTCTCTCGATCAAGGATAAACTCCTCGGCTTCTGCCATGCTACGAATAGTTATCATAGGGAGTATAGGTCCAAATATCTCCTCACGCATAACTGCGCTATCTGGGCTCACCTCATCCAAGAGCGTAGGCTCAATATATCTCTCCTCGCTTTCTACCCCACCACCTATACGCACCACGCCATCAGAGAGGTATCCCACTACACGCTCAAATGCTCTATCTGACACCATACGCACATAGTGCTTGCTGAGTCTTACATCCTCGCCGTGCAGACGGATAAGAGCCTTGCGGTACTCCTCAACAAACCTCTCCTTAACAGCCTCATGTATAAGCAGATAGTCAGGGGCTATACATGTCTGTCCGGCATTTAGCGTTTTACCCCACGCTATGCGCTTAGCAGCAAGCTCAACATCGGCACTCTTATCCACAACCACGGGGCTCTTACCACCAAGTTCTAAGACTACAGGTGTTAAGTTCTCCGCAGCTGCACGCATAACAACACGCCCAAGGTCGGGTGAGCCTGTAAAGAAGATAATATCATAACGCTGCTTAAGGAGTGCAGTGTTCACCTCCCTATTTCCCTGTACCGTAGCAACATACTCCTCCTCAAAGGCTGAGCTTACAACCCTCTCCAGCACCTTTGCCACATTTGGTGTATAGGGCGAGGGCTTGACGATAGCCGTACACCCCGCAGCTATAGCACCAACCAACGGATTGAGCAACAACTGCACAGGATAGTTCCACGGCGCAATAATCAGAGCCACACCCAAAGGCTCTGTTACCACCTCACTTCGCGACGGAAAGAGTGTTATAGGTGTGTGCTTCTTGCTCGGTGCTGCCCAGCGCGGTAGATGCTTAAGGAAGTTATCAATCTCACCCAGTACGATGCTTATCTCCGTTATAAATGCCTCCTCCGAGGATTTATGTAGGTCTATATATAACGCCTCCATAAGCTCCTCCTCGTACATCTTTATTGCCCCACGCAGGCGCTTTAACGCCCTAAGACGAAATGCTATATCGAGAGTCTGGTGGCTACGGAAGTAGGCGCGTTGTTTAGCAACCAACTCCTTAATCTTGTCTATTGAAGTATTGGTAATCATAATCTGCAATTTATTTACAAAGGTACAAATAAGCAAGTAAATTGCCAAAAAATAATTCGGGTG
>JAEIGA010011796.1_pt1 | contig 13252 bp, 10 predicted proteins | sample 9270691 | NCBI WGS metagenome assembly JAEIGA01 (sample SAMN17057246, study PRJNA624740) | gut metagenome | biome: biome; isolation source: fecal sample | host: Bos grunniens | place: China: Xizang | collected 2019 | reverse complement strand
TTCCAAATCCTGAAGTACCAACGGGTCAGCTTTCTTACAGAAAGTTCCTGCCCAAGGTGTCTCCTCTGTCATTTCACCCTTTTCATCTACTAACTGAAGGAATGGAAGATCATATTTACGTCCAACATTGGCATCATCTTCACCGAATGCAGGAGCAATATGAACCACACCTGTACCATCTGTCAGTGTTACGTAGGTGTCACAAGTTACATAATATGCCTTTTTATTTAACTGTGCAAAGGAAAATAATGGTTCGTACTCTTTGCCTTCAAGGTCTTTACCTACATAAGTCTCTAATACTTCCACATCACCTTCTAAAACAGATTCAACAAGTGCTTCTGCCATATAGTATGTGTATTCACCATTCTTTACTTTTACATAAGTTTCATTTGGATTCACACAAAGTGCAACGTTTGATGGCAATGTCCAAGGTGTTGTTGTCCATGCCAAGATATATGCATCTTCGCCTTTCACTTTGAATCTTGCGATTGCAGAGCGTTCTTTTACATCCTTATATCCTTGTGCAACTTCGTGGCTTGAAAGCGGTGTTCCACAACGTGGGCAGTAAGGCACAATCTTATAACCTTTGTAAAGAAGTCCTTTGTCCCAGATTTGTTTTAATGCCCACCACTCTGACTCGATAAAGTTGTTGTCATATGTGATGTATGGGTTCTCCATATCTACCCAAAAACCAACAGTAGACGAGAAACCTTCCCACATTCCTTTGTATTTCCATACACTGTCTTTACAGTGAGCGATAAATGGCGCAAGACCATACTCTTCAATCTGCTCTTTTCCGTTAATGCCAAGCATTTTTTCTACTTCAAGCTCAACCGGAAGACCATGAGTATCCCATCCTGCTTTTCTTGGAACCATGTACCCCTTCATTGTGCGGTATCTTGGTACCATGTCCTTGATAACACGAGTGAGCACGTGTCCGATATGTGGTTTACCATTGGCTGTCGGTGGACCATCGTAGAATGTGTATGTCTCGCCCTCTTTGCGGTTTTCCATACTCTTCTCGAAAATGTGGTTGTCAGCCCAAAACTGTTCTGTTTTCTTTTCGCGGTCTACAAACTTAAGGTCTGTCGATACTTTCTGATACATTTTATTTCCTCCTTAAAATTGATGTATAGGAATAAATTTACGTATAAAAAAACTCCTATCCTGTAAAAGGATAAGAGCATACTGCTAATATTTATCAACCACCTATTACATCATACTATCATATGTGTTCTTGTTAACGGTAGAAAGCCGTCAGCACTTATTTGGAATCTGGAATGCCGTTCAGCGCTGCAACTCGGAAGTGATTTTCAAATATATTCTACTCATATCAGGCTCACACCATCCCCAACTCGCTGTGACTTTGAAATATATCTTACTGTCTTCGTCATCGTTTTTTCATATAACGCCTTTATTATAAGAAGAAACCCTTGATTCGTCAAGGGTTTCTCTATAAATAATTATTCTTCCATATCTCTCATCCGCTCCAAGTATCTCTGATACTCTAGCTCTCTCTGGCGTTTTAATCTTCTCATCTTTCTTCTCTTGCGAATCTGGTGTCTTCTATATGCGACATAACATAATAATAGAAGAAACAGCACAAGCACCACACCGAGGATTCCAAGCACAACCCTTATAATAATACGAAGTACTGAACCTTTCTCTGTCTTTTTCTTTTCGGTTTTCTCTTCTTCTTTCACTTCTTCGATTCCATGAATATTATTGTAATATTCATCCGTAATGGTGAATTCCACCTCACCCACCGGTTGTCCCTCGTAAGTGTAGATAAGTTCTCCCGTTTTATCCTCTAAGACTGTCGGGTTTTCCACGGCACAATCCAGTTGGTCAAAGGTTATCCCCGAAGGAAGCATAACATGTGCATCTGCATCGATGGACTTGAAGCCGCTGACTTCTACCATATCCTCTGTAACCGCTACTTTACTGAAATTTTCAAATGCATAGTCAAGCATTGCTCTTGTGTCATTGTAAGTATTACCGGTTCCATGTGTACGAAGAACAACTGCCACGAGGTTCATGCCATCCTTCGATGCCAATGTCACTAGCGTATTAAGCGCTTTATCCGTATAACCGGTCTTTCCGCCCACACAATATTCATAGTACTGATCTCTCCACTCAAACATCATCTTGTGATGCTGTGCAATTGTTCTCGTCTCATCAGTTACATTTGTCGTTGGTATGGTATACTCCCTTGTTCCGGTTATTCTCATAAAATCTTCATTCTGGAAACACGCGGAACCAATGAGCGCCATGTCTCTTGCAGAAGTATAATGTTCATCATCATGAAGACCATGCGAGTTCATAAAATTTGAATTCTGACAACCAAGCTCTTTTGCCTTTTCGTTCATAAGCTTGATAAAATTCTCATAACCACCTTCTGTATTACTTGCCACCGCATGCGCGACTTCATTTCCGGAAGCCAGAAGCGTTCCGTGAAGGGCGTCCTCCATGGTAATCTGCTCATCCTTCTTAAGACCGATATGATTGTCTCCTCTTTTAAGGAAATTGTAATCGTCTGGTGTGACAGTAACCATCTTCGTCAGTTCATTGTTTTCAATTGCTACAAGTCCGGTAAGTATTTTTGTAATACTTGCCGGATAATGTGGATTATCGATATTCTTTGCATACAGAATTGCTCCGCTGTCCGCATCCATTACAATACCAGCTTCACTATAGATGTGTGGTCCTTTCGGCCAGCTTGTCCACTGATTCGAATCTACACTTTGATTATATACTCCATCAATCTCATCAGCTGGCACTTGTACGATATTCACGGCTCCTACATGCATGCTACTTGAAAGAACTGCAACTGCCATTCCGAGAGATAATAATACTTTTTTTAACTTCATTTACAATAACTCCCAAATAAAACTTTCTATTATTATAAACAAAAATCCGCGTCTTATCAACGCGGATTCTATAGATATTTTTATTATTTTTTGTTTTTTGCTTCTTCCAATTTGATTTGACGACGGTCTTTGACATGTTGTTCCATCGGTTTGATTTCTCCAGCAGACATAAGAGCCTGTCTTGTCATAAGAGGACCTACTAACTCGTAAATCAAAACTGCAAACAATGTAATGTTTCGAATAAGTACTCCTTCGTTTCCAAAATCAGTTGATGAAGCAACGATACTGCACATTCCAAGGGCAACTCCTGCCTGAGGGAACAAGGTAATACCAAGATATTTGCATATCTGTGGTTCACATTTTGTAGCCTTTGCACTAATAAGAGTACCAAAATATTTTCCAAGGCAACGGAAAACAATGTATACAACACCGATTCCTACAATCGCAATATCTGCAAATACATTGAGTTCGAGTTCTGCACCGCTGATTACGAAGAATGTTGCAAGAAGCGGTGATGTCCATTTGTCAGAACGTTGCATCAAATCTTCAGATAATGGACAAATGTTACAGAAGATTGTTCCCATCATCATACATACTAATAATGAAGAGAAGCTAACATGTACTGGTCCTACGTGGAAATCCAACATAGAAAGTGCTACTGTTAAAAACACAAATCCTGTTGCCAAGTTCAAACGGTTTGTATTTGAATGGAACATTTTTTCCAATTGTGTTAAAATCCATCCCATAATTGCACCGAGCACTAGTGAACAAAGAATCTCCATCAACGGATTTATAATGATAGATACCAAATCTACCTGTCCACTTAGGAGTGTCTTTGCAACACCAAATGATACAGCAAACACGATAAGTCCTACTGCGTCATCAAGTGCAACGATAGGGAGCAATAATTTTGTAAGAGGACCGTTTGCTTTGTACTGACGAACAACCATAAGTGTTGCTGCCGGAGCTGTGGCTGTTGCAATAGCGCCAAGTACGATAAGCTGTGGCAATGATAATTTGTCCGGCATTGCCATATGTACTGCGAAAAGTGCGAGGTCAACAAAAAGAGTTGCAACCAAGGCCTGTACAATACCGATTACAAAAGCCTGCTTTCCTGTCTTTTTTAATTCTTCCAAACGGAATTCACTACCAATTGAGAATGCAATAAAACCAAGTGCTACGTCAGCCATAAGTCCGAGTGCATGTACTGCATCCATGGTTGGAAATCCCAATCCGCCAATTCCAAGTGCTCCCATACAGTAAGGTCCGATTAACACACCTGCAATCAGATATGCTGTTACGTCCGGCAACTTGAATTTTTTAAATAATCTTGTCATAAGAAGCCCTGCCAAAAGGGCAATTGATACCGATAATAATGTATTCATAGCTGTTTACTCTCCTTCCAGTTTTTTACCACAAACAAGTGTACTCCTCTTATTTTGAAAAATCAAGAATTATTTACATTTTTTGTGTAGTATTGAAAAAATTTTTTTCTTCCTTTATAATAGTCTTGTTTTTAGGAGGTTTTCTTATGATTAAAATTATTTCAGACAGTACTTGTGACTTGTCAAAAGACTTAATTGAAAAATACGATATTACAATCTTACCGCTTCACATTCATTTAGGTGAGGAAGAATATCAGGACGGCGTAACGATTACACCGGATGAGATTTACACCTGGGCAGATGCGAATAATACAACACCAAAAACTTCTGCCGCATCTATGATCGAAGCGATTGAATTATTTGAACCATATATTAAAAATGGTGATGAGATTATTTCTTTTTCCATCTCCAGCACCATGTCAGCTAACAATAATGTAATGCGTTTGGCAGCGGAAGATTTGGAGGCAGAAGATAGAATTCATGTGATTGACTCAGCGAACCTTTCAACAGGTATCGGACTTCTCGTTCTTGAGGCAGCGATTATGGCTAAAGAAGGTAAATCTGCTGAAGAAATCGTGGCAAGAATTGAAGAATTGAAAACACGTGTCAGCGCAAGCTTTGTGGTTGATACACTCACATACCTTCATAGAGGAGGTCGCTGTAGTAGTGTTGCGGCACTTGCAGGGGGTGCATTAAAATTACATCCGAAAATTGTTGTAGAGAACGGCAAGATGGGTGCGAACAAGAAGTATCGCGGTAAAATGAGTTCTGTGATTCTATCTTATGCAAAAGAGTTGGAAGAAGAACTGAAAAACGCAAAGAAAGACCGTGTATTTATCACACATTCCGGTTGCGATGCAAGTATTATTGCATCGGTTCGTGAATATTTAGAATCCTTGAATATTTTTGATGAGATTCTAGAGACACGTGCCGGCAGTGTTATCTCCAGCCACTGTGGACCTGGAACACTCGGTGTGTTATTTATTAAAGGTGAATAAATCTATTTATACGAAAAACGTCTATGAAGATACCTCCATAGACGTTTTTTAACGTTTCCTGCGGGAATCGAACCCACAACTAGTGCTTAGGAGGCACTTGTTATATCCATTTAACTAAGGAAACTTATTTGATAGAATACTCTGTAATTTTTTACAGAGTATTCTATTTTTGCTTGTTTGGGAAACTATTTTATTACTTCTTTTCCACCCATATAAGGTCTCAGTGCTTCTGGAATTCGAATGCTTCCATCTGCCTGCAAGTTGTTCTCCAGAAATGCAATCAACATTCTAGGCGGAGCAACTACTGTATTGTTTAGTGTATGTGCAAAATACTTTCCATTAGCACCTTTTACACGAATTCCAAGTCTTCTTGCCTGTGCATCTCCGAGATTTGAACAGCTACCTACTTCGAAGTATTTCTTCTGTCTTGGTGACCAAGCTTCTACATCACAAGATTTTACCTTAAGGTCTGCTAAATCACCTGAACAACATTCTAATTGACGTACCGGAATATCTAATGAACGGAATAAATCAACAGTATATCTCCACATTTTTTCATACCATTCCATACTGTCTTCCGGTTTACATACAACGATCATCTCTTGTTTCTCAAATTGATGAATACGGTAAACGCCACGCTCTTCGATACCATGTGCTCCTTTTTCTTTACGGAAACAAGGTGAATAAGATGTGAGTGTTTGTGGAAGTTTTTCTTCATCTAACATCGTATCAATGAATTTACCAATCATAGAGTGCTCGCTGGTTCCAATTAAGTACAAATCTTCACCCTCGATTTTATACATCATATTTTCCATCTCTGCAAAACTCATAACACCTGTAACCACATTGCTGCGAATCATGAAAGGCGGAATACAATACGTAAAACCTTTATCAATCATGAAATCACGTGCATAAGAGATCACTGCAGAGTGTAATCTTGCAATATCCCCCATTAAGTAATAGAATCCATTTCCTGCAACTTTTCCGGCTGCTTCTAAGTCAATTCCGTTAAACTTTTCCATAATTTCAGTATGGTATGGTATCTCATATTCCGGAACAACTGGCTCACCAAATTTCTGTAATTCCACGTTTTCACTGTCATCTTTACCGATTGGTACTGATGGGTCAATGATATTTGGAATAGTCATCATAATTGTCTTGATTTTTTCTTCTACTTCTTTTTCTTCTTTTGAAAGTTCTTCTGTTCTTCCTGCATTAGCAGCCACCTGTTTCTTATATTCTTCAGCTTCTTCTTTTTTCCCTTGTGCCATGCAAGCACCGATCATTTTAGAGATTTTATTTTTCTCTGCTCGAAGACCTTCCACTTCCTGTTTGATTTCTCTGTTTCTAATATCTAATGCAATTACCTCATCTACCAATGGTAATTTACTGTCCTGAAACTTATTTCTGATATTTTGCTTTACTACTTCAGGATTCTCTCTTAAAAATTTGATGTCTAACATTTTTTGTCCTCCTCATATCCTATTTCATGTTGTCTAAGTCAAAACCTAGTGTTTCTTGAAAAATTGCTCGATCTAAAGATTCTGCTTCCTCTTCAGACAGTTCAATATAGCTCTCACCTTTGACAATTTCTTTTATATAATTATAACACCCTTCTCTACTATGCATAGAGTTAATGATATAACCGCTATTATTTCCATCCAATAATGTAAGTGCAAAACTAAGTTTTCCACCCATTTCGTGAAATGCATCGTATTTTAAAATACCTACTTTCTGAAAATTGGACATCATTTCTTCGTTGATTTTCCGAATTGCTTGACGATTTTTCAATGTCGATGACGTCAAATTATCCAATTCTTCAAATCTTTCGAAGATACTATCTTCTAAAGTTCTTCCATCCTTTCCTCTCATAAAGGAATTATAACTGGATTTCAGCCTTGTGTATTTCATGTTTGCATTAATTACCAAAATAAATAATATAACAATTAACACAAACATTGCTATTATAATAACGCCTAGATCAATACCTAGCGATGCCAATATTTTGCTTTCCATTTATTATTTCCCCTTTTTTCTATCTTAACTCTGTGCCACAGACATTAATAAATCGAATATACGTTCGAGTTCTGCGTCCGAATAGTATTCAATCTCGATTTTTCCTTTTCCTCTTCCTTTTTGGTTTACACTGACCTTTGTTCCTATTACAGAAATCATTTTTTCTTCCAAATCTTTATATATAAAGGAATTTTCCACAATCTTTTGAGTTTTTTGTGGTTTTGGATTCTTCATTTGCCTAATGATTGCTTCCACTTCTCGCACACTAAGTTTTTCATCAAATATTCTTGTTGCGAGATTATATTGTTCTTCCTCATTCTCAATTGCCAACAGAGCTCTGGCATGTCCGGTAGAAATCATCTCATCAACTATCATCTGCTGAATCTTTTCGCCTAATTTAAGCAAACGCATGGAGTTCGTAACTGCGGTTCTACTTTTAGAAACTCTTTCAGCCACTTCATCTTGCTTTAAGTTGAATTCTGTTAATAGTTTTTTATAAGCCATTGCTTCTTCAATTGGATTCAGATTTTCTCTCTGGATATTCTCGATTAAAGCAATCTCTACTATTTCCTGTTTTGTATAATCTTTTACAATAACAGGTACCTCCTTAACGCCTGCCAGCTTAGCAGCACGCCACCTTCTTTCTCCGGCAATGATTTCGTAGAAATCACCTTTCTTTTGTACCAAGAGTGGTTGAAGTACACCAAATTGCTTAATAGAATCTGCCAACTCTAACAAAGCATCTTCTTCAAAATGTCTTCTTGGTTGTTCTCTATTTGGTTCAATTTTACTTATTTTAACCAATTGTTCTATAGTTTTTGTTTCTTTTTCTACAGTTTTAGTAGTGTTTGATGTCGGTTTTGCTTTACCTTCCGGAATTAGACTATCAAGTCCTTTTCCAAGACCCCCTCTTTTTACTGCCATAATCATTCTCCTTTATTGATAACTTCTTCAGCTAATAGCATATAGCTCTCTGCGCCTGCAGATTTTGGATCATATAGATTAATTGGTAATCCATGACTAGGTGCCTCTGCAAGACGAATATTTCTCGGTATAATTGTTTTATAAATAGTTTGTTGCAGATTATCTTTTACATTTTCAACAACTTGCAAAGATAAATTCGTTCTTGCATCATACATTGTAAAAACAACACCCTCAATATATAACTCCGGATTTAAACGTGCTTTTACTAAATCAATTGTATGAATCAATTGACTTAATCCTTCCAATGCATAATATTCACATTGAATCGGAACCAAGACACTGTCCGCTGTAGTCATTGCATTAATAGTAAGTGTATTTAAGGAAGGTGGGCAATCAATAATAATAAAATCATAGTTATTTCTAACCTTTTCCACTTCTTTATGTACAATAAATTCTTTTTCTTCTACACCTATTAACTCTATTTCAGCTGCCGATAAATCAACATTTGAAGGTAGAACATCAAGATTTTCTATAGCATCTTTGCAGATTGCTTGTTCAATACCTACTTCTCCAAGTATCAAATCGTAAATTGTATATTCTACTCCGTTTTTGTCGATTCCTAATCCACTTGTCATATTGCCCTGTGGATCCATATCAATAGAAAGAACTTTCTTTCCTAATGCAGCTAGACAAGAAGATAAATTAATAGATGTGGTTGTTTTACCTACGCCACCTTTTTGGTTTGCAACAGCTATAATTCTTCCCATTCCTGTATAACTCCTTTCTGTTCATCCATTATATCACTTTTTCACTTAAGAATCTACAATGTTTCACGTGAAACATTAATTTTTTTGTTATTTTTTTTAAATGTTTCACGTGAAACATTTAAATATAAAATTTCACCCTGCAGAACGTTTCACGTGAAACACTTCTACAGGGTGGATTAATTACTACAATGGTTCCTTAGATGGTAATCCTGCTTTTCTAGGATATTTCTTTGCAGTGATTTGTATTTTTTTTATTTTTACAAAAGACCGATTGATCTCTGTATCTGGTAATTGAAATTTGATAACTTCCTCTATTTTGCCACCTAATATATGAATTGCTTTTTTTGCTAGTAGAACCTCTTCATCTATTTCACCAGATTTATATGGTATAAACATTCCGTCTGCTTTTACATATGGAATACAATATTCGGATAGGGTAGAGAGGTTCGCAACTGCACGGGATACACACAGATCAAATTGTTCTCTATATTCTGTTTGCTTTGCATAATCCTCCGCACGACCATGAATTGTTTTAATATCTGTTAATCCTAATTCATTGATTACGGTATTTAAGAAATTAATTCTTTTGTTCAAGGAGTCCAACAGAACTACTTGTAAGTGTGGAAAAGCTATCTTTAAAGGTATTCCAGGAAAACCTGCTCCAGTCCCAATATCAATTACTGTATTTATTTTATCTATATTAACCGCTTTAACAAGTGATACACTATCAACAAAATGCTTTTCATTTACTTCCTCATATTCTGTAATACCAGTAAGATTCATAATCTTGTTCCATTCTACAAGTAATTCATAGAATTTATCAAATTGTTGTTTCTGTGTATCATTCAAAACAATTCCTAATGCTTTTAATTTGGTTTCAAATATTTGACTCATGTTTATTTAACCTCTATAGCTTTCCAAGTATACTAAGAGAACTGATATGTCTGCAGGAGAGACTCCGGAAATTCTTGATGCTTGTCCAATTGAGATAGGGCGGTACTGTTTTAATTTTTGGACCGCCTCAATACGAAGACTCTTTATAACATCATAATCGATATCTTCCGGTATTTTCTTCGTTTCCAATTTTTTAAATTGTTCTACTTGTTTTTGTTGGCGCTTAATATAACCATCATATTTTATATTAATATTTACCTGCTCTATGACTTCCTGGCATAACTTTTCGACTTGATTTTCACATTTTTGCTCACATTTATTTTTAATCTCACGTTTTTTATCGATTGGAGCCAGAACTTCATAAGATAATTCCGGTCTACGGATTAATTCTGCAAGAGTAGTGCCTGAATTAAGTGGTGTACTTCCATATTTCTGCAACAATTCCTGTACTTGTGTGTTGGCACCTATATTTGTGTGTTCTAGTCGTTCTACCTCAGATAGAATAATATCTTGTTTATCTAATAAATATTGATACCTTTCATCAGAAATCAAACCTACTTCATAACCAATCTTAGTAAGTCTTTGGTCAGCGTTATCTTGACGAAGCAAGAGACGATATTCTGCTCTGGATGTCATCATTCGATATGGTTCACGGCTTTCTTTTGTCACAAGGTCGTCAATAAGTACACCAATATATGCTTCTGAACGATCAATTACAATTTGATTACGACCAAGAATTTTCAGTGCCGCATTAATTCCAGCTATTAACCCTTGTGCCGCAGCTTCCTCATAACCGGAACTTCCATTAAATTGTCCGCCACTGTATAATCCTTCAACTTTCTTGAATTCCAAAGTAGGGTAGAGCTGTCTTGCATCAATACAATCATATTCGATTGCATATGCATTACGAACAATTTTTACATTTTCAAGTCCTGAAACACTTCGATACATCGCATATTGGACATCTTCCGGAAGAGAACTTGACATTCCACCAACGTACATCTCATTTGTATCTAGCCCTTCCGGCTCAATAAATACCTGATGCTGATTCTTATCTGCGAATTTTACTACTTTATCCTCAATAGAAGGGCAGTAGCGAGGACCGGTTCCTTCTATCATTCCCGAAAAGAGAGGAGAGCGGTCTAAGTTTGCACGAATAATTTCATGTGTCTTTTCATTTGTATAAGTGAGCCAACAAGATGCTTGTTCTATCTGCACATCTTCCGGATTTGTTGTAAATGAAAATGGCACCACACGTTCATCACCAAATTGTTCTTCCATTTTTGTGAAATCTACAGAGCGCTTGTCGATTCGTGCAGGTGTTCCCGTCTTAAATCGATACATTTCGATTCCAAGGCTCTTTAATGAATCGGTTAAATAATTTGCTGCCTGAAGACCGTTTGGACCTGTAGCATTACTGATTTCTCCATAAATACATCTTGCCTTGAGGTATGTTCCTGTACATAGAATAGCTGCTTTGCATTTATAACTAGCCCCTGAATATGTCTGTACACCAATTACTTTTCCTTCTTCCGCAAGAATATCTGTAATTTCTGCCTGCTTTACTTCCAGATTGTCTTGATTTTCAAGAACTTTTCTCATAGTACGAGTGTAATTTGCCTTGTCTGCCTGTGCACGAAGTGAATGAACGGCCGGACCTTTTGATTTGTTGAGCATCTTTGATTGAATAAATGTCTGGTCGATCACTTTTCCCATCTCTCCACCAAGTGCATCTATTTCTCGAACCAAATGTCCTTTTGAACTTCCACCAATATTAGGATTACATGGCATGAGAGCAATACTATCCACGCTAACTGTAAAAACAATGGTTTTTAACCCTAGTCTCGCACATGCCAAAGCAGCCTCACAACCGGCATGTCCTGCACCGATAACTGCTACATCATATTCATCTTTATTTTCCCATACAGAATTTGCTGAATATTTCATTTACCAAATCTTCTCCTATCGTTTCACCGGTAATACTTCCAAGCGACTCATATGCATCCAACAAGTCAATAGAATAGAAGTCTTCCGGCATATCATTTTCTATACTGAATATTACTTTTTCCAAACTTTCATAGGCTTCCATAAGTGCCGTTTTATGTCGAATATTTGTAATATATACTTCGTCATTAAATGAGATTTCTCCATCGAAAAACATGTTTTTTAATGTTTCTTCTAATTCTTCAATTCCTTTTTCTTCTTTTGCAGAAATCTCTATCATCGGTTTTTCAATATAAGATTGTAACATATTCTTAGAAACAACTGTAGCAAGATCTGACTTATTTAATAGAATGATTGATTTCTTATCGCGAATCATATCTATAATATCAAAATCATTTTGGTCTAACTCTCTGGATGCATCAACTACATATATAATAAGATCTGCTTCACCAGCTTGTTCCTTTGCTTTATTGACACCAATTTTTTCAACGATATCATCTGTATCACGAATTCCTGCTGTATCCATTACATTTAAACTAATTCCGTGCAATCTAATTGATTCTTCCAAAATATCACGTGTTGTTCCGGCAATATCTGTGACTATGGCACGCTCTTCACCGACAAGTACATTTAATAAAGAAGACTTTCCGGCATTTGGTTTTCCAACAATAACCGTCTTGATACCTTCTTTTATCATTCTACCATTATCGGAGCTTTTTATTAATTTATCTAAATCTTCTAATAGATTATCCACAGTTACTTTTAATTTTTCACCATAACCATCCACACTAATATGTTCCGGGTCATCAAGAGCTGTTTCTATAAATGCCGTATGATATAGAATTTGACTTCTTATATCTTTTATTTTTTTCTGAACATTTCCTTTTAACTGACTGACAGAACTTTTGAGAGCATATTCATTCTTAGAATTAATAATATCAATGACAGCTTCTGCTTGAGATAAGTCCATCTTGCCATTTAAAAATGCACGTTTTGTAAATTCACCAGGCTCGGCAGGTCTGGCTCCTGCTTTAATAACAGCCTCCAACACCCTTTTTACCACGTATACTCCACCATGACAATTGATTTCAACCGTATCTTCACCTGTAAAACTATGAGGCCCCTTCATCACCATAACAAGAACTTCATCAATCGTTTCTTCATCGTCTTTTATATATCCATAATGAATTGCATGGTCTGTTAGTTTTTTTCCTTTATAAATTTTTTCAGTAATAGTAATAGATTCTGCTCCGCTAATTCTTACAATTCCTATTCCAGAATTCGACATAGCAGTAGCAATAGCAGCAATTGTATCTTTTTTCATAATGCACCTCTTAAACTATTATACAGAAGAAAAGAAGCACTTTCAATCTTGAAGTGCTTCTTGAATAATTATTTTCTATTCAATGTAACAACTACACGTCTGTATGGTTCTTCACCTTCACTGTGTGTAG
>JAEIGA010011795.1_pt1 | contig 13252 bp, 14 predicted proteins | sample 9270691 | NCBI WGS metagenome assembly JAEIGA01 (sample SAMN17057246, study PRJNA624740) | gut metagenome | biome: biome; isolation source: fecal sample | host: Bos grunniens | place: China: Xizang | collected 2019 | reverse complement strand
ATTACAATCTCCACTAAAAGAACTATGCATATGATAATCTGCTTTCATTATTTTCCCTCAATATATTCTTTAATTTCTTTTTCTATAATTTCAAAATGAACAAGTCCTGTATTTAATAAAGCTTCATGAAATTCAACTAAACTAAAATCATTTTTTAACTTATTCATTGCCATTTCTTTTAATCGATATACCTCATATGTACCTAATGAATATGGTGCATATAACGCAGGATATTGGATAACTACATCATATAAATTAGATGCAATTTCACTTGATAATCCAACTTCATCTAAATAAGATTTAATATCTTCTACATTCCATCCATTATAATTTACTTGTAAATCAATATATTCAACTAAAATACGATCAATATAATTCATCAATCTCATAAATTCTTGGAATTCAACACTACCAATATTACCAATAGTATATGCATCATGTCCAATATATTCTGCCCAACCTTCACCAGCACCTAAATTATCTAAGAATTGGTAAATGATTGGTAATTCGTTTTGAATTGAATAATTGTTTTGATATAAATGACCTGGGAATCCTTCATGAGCTAATGTAGAAAATAAATCAACCATATTTGTATTCTTAGGATTTACTTTAATCACATTTAAATTAGATGCATCAATTGGTGGAATAATATAGTAGGCGCTTGTTAAATCGTTGGCGACACTAGCATCTAAATAACTTACTTTATAATCCACTTTATCAATACTAGGAAATTCATTGCTATTCATAATACAATTTTCTAAATATTTTACTGCATCCTGTGCATTATCAAATGGTAATTCAATATTATCCATTTCTTCATATACATCATGATCACTGAAATAAATAATCATTGCCCATTCATAAATAGAATCTTCTAATTCATCTTCTAATAATTTAATCCAATCTTTTACGCTACGATTACTTCCTGTATAAGACTTAATTAAATATTCAAAATATTCTTTTCCACCTTTTATTTCAGATAAAGAACCTTGATACTCAGATTCAGGAATATCTTCATATAAATCAACAATTCGTCCATAAGCTTCTTGCATAACATTTACACCATCTACTACTTGTTGTTTATATGATTCTTTATTTGAAATATTCAATTTTTCAATTTCATTATTAAAATACTTTTCAATTTCTTGACTAGACATAAATTTAGTACATGATTTAATAATAGAATCTTGTATAAATTCATTTTGAATATGACCTTTATCAGCTAATTCTTGTGTACGTTTAATACCTTCATCAATATATCTACCTGTATCATTTAATAATGTAATAAAATCTTTCACATCTTCTTCATTATTAAAACGATATTCAGTAAAATTAGTAATTAAATTATCATTTACTTTATTATCTCCAAAACAAAAATCAAAATCTAAATACTTTTCATATTCAATATTTTCTTTATATTGTAATTCTAATAAACGATATATATTTTTTTCTTCATCACTTAATTTATTCTTATTATATTTATATAATTCTTCTAATTCTTCTTTACATGTTTCAATAGATTCTAAAGTAGATTCAAGTGATAATGAACCTAGAGTTACTTCAGGTTTTTCAACTCCAAAAGCAATACCATCTACTAACATATAATGATATGTAAGAAAATCACTACCTAATTCATCTTTAATCAAATTATCTATATAATCAGAAAAAGAACTTAATTCATCTAGATTTGAATTCTTACATCCAAATAAACTTAAAAATAAACATAATGATAAAAATAGTTTCATTATTTTACGCATAATTAACACCTCAAAATTATTATACTAAATCATGCTTATAATTGTAAGATTTCATTATCAACAACTTGAATTTTAAAAAATAAAATAGTAAATTATTAATGTTCAGGTGCGAAGCAATTCGCTTAATAAGGAAGCAAGTAAAGTCTTGCGCTATCCCAGTAGCTGTAAGGTGGACGAAATTAAATAAAACCATTGTGAAAACGAGAAGGTTGAAAGTAGGATGAAACCAAGCCAGAAGACTTGCCTGAAAGGATAGGAGGATGCAAATCCTTAATGATTATTTGCTGGTCGACGAATATGATTTATGTGAATTTGCGATATTTTAATGAAAAATTTTAAAAAGATTGTACTTACAATCATTGCCCTTGTGGTGCTTGTTTTAGGAGGAATGGTTTTCTCTAAAACATTTTCTTCTACTAGTGATGGAAGTATTACAGTAGAATTAGTTGAACTTGATGGAAGTTTAAAAAGTTCTAAAGAAATTGAATTTAAAAAAGGAGATCAATTATTAACATTAATTGAAGAGAACTATGAAAATGTAGTTATTGAAAATGGTATGTTAATGTCTATTGATACTTTCACTACTGCATCTGATTGGTCTACTTTTATTTCTATCGATGTAAATGGTGAAGCTAGCATGGTAGGACTTAATGAAATTGAATATGAAGATGGTATGATTATTTCATTAAAAATGACTGAGTTTATTTATGAGTAAAACAAAAGAAATTGTATTAATTGGAATATTTAGTGCTTTATTATTTACACAAGAACAATTATTAGCTAGTTTACCAAATATTCAATTAACTGTATTTTTAATAATTTTATATTCTAAAAGTTTTGGATTTAAGAATACATTGATTATAGTGCTTATTTATACTTTATTAGATAATTTCTTTATGGGGGCTTTTAATATTATTTATTTCCCTTTTATGTTAATAGGTTGGTCTTTAATTCCAATATTATTACATACTATCTTTAATAAAATTGAAAATAGTATTCATTTAGCTTTGCTTTCTATTTTATTTTCACTTTTATATTCATGGATTTATATCATTCCAAATAGTATTTATTATAATTTAAATCCATTTGTATATTTTATAAGTGATATTCCATTTGAGATTATTTTATGTATTTCATCATTCATTACTACATTATGGTTATATGAACCATGTATTAAAGTATTAAAACAACTAACAAGCAGGTAAAAACCTGCTTGTTTTCATTTACAATGATATACCTTTTCATGAATAGGTATTTCTCTATTTTTTAGATTAAATAGTTCAGTTACACTTACTACTTTAAACCCTTCCTTGGTTAATCTTTTTAATATATGTTCAGTTGCTTGTACTGTAGATTCATATCCATCATGCATAATGATAATATCTCCATCTTGTACATTTTCAAATACGTTATCTTGTATTACTGCTACATCTTGTACTTCCCAATCTCTTGAATCTACACTCCACATAATAAAAGAAACATCAAATTCATTTAATATTTTTTTATTAATATCTCCATATGGAGGTCTTACTAACATATCTCCATTTTGTCCACTTAGAAATTCTAATAAAGCCTCATTTCCATAGATTTGTCTTCTTACTTCTTCTTCATTCATTTTTGTTAGCCATCCATGATCTAATGTATGGTTTCCTATTTCGTTTCCTTTCGTATAGATATCTTTTACTAGTTCTTTATAATTGTTGGCATGATTTCCATTAATAAAGAAAGTAGCTGATGCATCATATTTTTCTAATAAATTTAATATTTTTTTAGTTGATATGATACTTGGTCCATCATCATATGTTAATGCGACATATTTGTATTCTTTTGATACTGGTTTATCTTCGATATTATAAATTACTGTAATGAATATGAAGATAAATATTATTCCTATGTTATATATTTTTCTTTGAAGTTTTTTCATACTTCATTATATGAAAAAAAGAGAATTATAAATCCTCTTTTGTCGTTATTTTTATATTTGAATATTCTCCTTGTACTACATGTACTGGGATATCACTCATTTTTTCTACTACACTTGCATCATCACTGAATGTTTCTGTACTATTCATTGCTTTTTCTAAACATTCTTTGATTAATGTTGTCTTAAAGCATTGTGGAGTTAATGCAGCCATTAAATTATTTCTATTTGGTGTTGTCTTTACAATACCATTTTCCACAAATTTAATTGTATCTTTTACTGGTACCATTAATAGACATGCATCGCATTCTTTTAATTTTTCTTTGCATCCATCTAATTCTTTTTGTGATACGTATGGACGTGCTCCATCGTGTATCATGACGATATCATATGTTGCTTGACTTACACCATTGTATGAACTTTCTTGTCGTGTAGCGCCTCCAAATACGTATTTAACGCTATCTTCAAATATTTTTTTCATACTATATTCATCATTTTTAGAAATAACTAAAATGATTTCTTTACAGTCTCTATCTTTCTTAAATACATTTACTGTTCTTTCAATAATTGTTTTTCCATCTAATTCATATAAAAGTTTATTATATCCTAAACCTAATCTAGTACCACTACCAGCCGCTAAAATTACAGCACTATACATACTAACACCTTCTTTTGAAGGTATTATATCACTTTTTCTTCAAATCTTGAAGTTTACATTTTCCATGATGTAAATTTACTAGTGTTGGTCCTTTAATAATTTCACCATTTATGGTGAATCTTGAACCATGACATGGACAATCCCAACTCTTTTCTTCTTGATTCCATTTTAGTGTACATCCTAAATGTGGACATAATATATCTACAATATATAACACATTATTTAATCGATATAAACCATATGGATGTGATTCATATTTAAATGTAATTGCTTCATCTTCATTAGGAATAGATAATTTACCTGATTCTTTTTTTGACAATACTAATGTTTTTAATACTTCTACATTTTCTGTAATAATATTAGAATTCATTAAAATAGATGCTCTTTTTAATGTGAATAATTCTCTTAATGGAGTATTTTTATTTTGTATGATATCTGATACTACTAAACTAGATACATATGAATTTGTATTTCCCCATTTATTAAAACCAGTAATCACAATAAAGTCTTCTATTTTATCGACAATAGGTAAATAATCAAATACTTGATAATCTTGACTACTCCATGCTCTTTCTAATTTATATTTTGGAAATTCTAAAACTAAATTTCTTTTAAACTGTTGCCATTTATGATTAATATCTTCATTCATATCATGATCATATCCACCTACGATCATAAAGTCTTTCATATCATTTTTTGTTTTTGTTATTTTATCTTCTAGTAATATCATTTCTTTTGATTGATTTGATGGTGTTAGACTAGCAAGAAATGATGCTTTTGGTTTTGAAATAGCATAAAAGAATTTGAATTGAAAAGGTAATACTTGGGTAGCTAATATACATGTTTTATATTTTATATGATGATTTTTTGATGTTACTACATGATCATGAATATGTGTCATAGGGGTATATTCATAAATAGGTAGTTTTAGTTTTTCTGCTAATTGTATACAGAATTGATATGGATTAAAACTTGCTTGATTATTAAATTTTATACCATATGTTATTTCATTATTATTTATGATTTCATATGGAATATTACATAAATTATAGATATTTATTTCTTTTTCTATATTTTTTATTTCTGTTTTTGATTTACATCCAACTATAGATTCTTTTGTTTCATATTCACATTCTATATTATTTTCATCAATTATTCTTTTTATTTCTTGAATAGCTTTTTGATTTTCTTCATAATATAGTTTTGTTTTTTCTAAACCATGATACTTATAAATATGTTGTAGATTAAGGCCGTGTTGGCTTGATAATTTACCTGTGCTGCGTCCACTTGCGCCATAGCCTATTTCATCACTATCAATAATTACAATGCTTGTAGAGTGTTTTTTAAGCTCATAAGCACATAATAAACCACTAAGTCCTGCCCCTACTATTAATATTTCACATTCTATATCTTTATCTAATTTATTTATTTCTAAATGACGATCTTTCATCCAAATACTTTTCATAAATCACCTCATCTTTAATATGTGAACCATTATTAAAATCATTCATATTATAAGTAAGGGGTAATATGAAATATATATGTAATAGTTGTGGATATATCTATAATGATGAAATAGAAAAAATAAAACTAATTCATTTAGATGAAACATGGATATGTCCTATTTGTTTTATGCCAAAAGATATTTTTACTCAATATGAAGATATAGATGAATATTTTTAACTTGATTTGATTTAATAATATTGTAAAATATTAGTATAGAATAGAGAGGTATTATAATATGGATATTAATGTAAAAGAAATCATTACTGAAACAGCAGAAAAATTATTAAAAGATGAAAACTTAAGAAAACAATTCATGGATGATCCAGTAAAAGCATTAGAAAAATTATTAAACATTGATTTACCTAATGAATTATTAGATCCAGTTGTAGAAGGAATCAAAGCAAAATTAACTGTTGATACAGTACAAGATGTATTAGGAGATGCTTCTAAATTATTTAAAAAATTATTCTAATTAAAAAAGCAGGAAATTCCTGCTTTTTTAATGTTCACTCATAATTTTAGATAAGTCTTTAATTACTTCTTTTGCATTTTCATGCCATAATTCAGTAAATATTCCAACTAAAATAGGTTCTTCTTTATATAAAATAGCCATCGTATGTTCATATTTATCATATTCACCATATTTTTGCGCTACTTCAAAATCAAAATTATTTGATTGTATATATCTTCCTTTAGCGGCTATTTTCATATCATTAATTAATGATTTATATTCATTTGAATAATTATATAATTTAATCATTACTTCTAACATGATAGCAGCACTACATTGATTTTTAAAATAAAAATCATTATCTTGTGGAACTAAACTAAATTTAGAATACCACTCTCTAAAACTCATTCCTATATAATCACTAATATATTCTCTCATCATATGATTACTAGGATTATCTGAATATACAATAGCTAATTTCATCATTTCAGATAAAGGAACTTCATCTCCATACTGATAAGTATCATATAAAGCTACCTCATCACTTTCTTCATAATGTCTTTCTTCATATTTGAATTTAGTGTCTAAGGTTACTATGTTTTGATTCACCAAATCCATCCATGCCATAACAACAGGCACTTTTATCGTAGAAGCCGCTAAATATAATTCATTTTCTCTATATAAATAAGTTTCTTGAGTAACTGTATTATAATAAAAATAACTTACTTTATCTTCTATTTTATTTTCTTTTAAATAATTTAATATCTCTTTCATATCTATATTCTATCATAAAAAGAACTCTTCAAATGAAGAGTTCCTAAATTATTTCTTTGTTGATTTTTTTGTAGTTGTTTTCTTTGCTGTTGTCTTTTTAGCAGTGCTTGTTGATTTCTTTGTTGTTGTCTTTTTCGCAGTAGCTTTCTTAGTATCAGATTTGGCAGTCGTCTTCTTTGCTGTTGTCTTTTTCGCAGCACTTGTTGATTTCTTTGTTGTTGTTTTTTTAGTGCTGCTAGAAGTTTTTTTCGTTGTTGATTTCTTAGTTGTTGTTTTTTTCTTAGTTTTTTTGTCTCCATCTAATAAATCTTTTAATTTATCAACTAGATCTGCATCTTTTGCCACTTTAATTAAAATCGGTAAAGCTGCCGCTAATAATTCTGGTTTAATTATTGAATCTTTTTCTTCTTTCTCTTGTTCTTGATTTAATAAACTTAATAATGCACTTGCATCTACTTTTTCTTCTTTCTTAGTAGAACCACCTAATAGTCCCATTAAATCACTTAAATCTAAATCATTATCTTTTTTAGAACTTGTTCCACCTAATAGTCCCATTAAATCACCTAAGTCTAATCCATCATCTTGTTTTTTAGTAGTTCCACCTAATAAACCTGCAAGATCACCTAAGTCTAATGTTTCTTCTTTTTTTTCTTTTTCATTATCTTTTAAAAGACTAGCTACTTTTAAAAGATCGTCTAAATCTAATCCATTATTTTTTGCCATAAAATTCTCCCTTATTATTAATACCATTATACATTATTTACTAAAGTAAAGTATACTTTTTAATAATGTCTTTATAGAAACAAACACATTCTCCAATATTATTTATTTTAATGTGTTCATTATCTCCATGAATTGATGCAAATTGTTTTTGATCTAAATCGATAGGTGCAAATCTTAAAATATTATCTGCGACATCACTAAATCTTCTTGCATCTGTTCCAGCTGTTAATAAGAATGGTGCAACTATTACATCTGGAAAGTTTTCATTTAATACATTTTCTAATAATTTAAATGGTTTTTTATTAAAATCTGTTGGTTGACAGTAATCTCTCATTACTTCTTCTATTTCTACACCATACTTATTCCCAATTTCTTTAATTTTCTTTAGGCCTTCATATAAATCATCTTCTCTAACACATCTTAAAAACATTGTAGTTTCTACATATTTTGCTTTAATTTGTGATTCATAATGATTACCCGCAAAAATAGTTGTAAATGAAATACTTGTTGATATCATATCACTTGTTTGTGGAATACCTACCATTATTTTTTTAATAATAGGTGAAAATAAATTAAAGTTTTTAAATACAATATTTAATGGAAATGACATATATGGTGCATGTGATGTAAATGTTGCTTTTACTTCAGGATAGAATTTTCCTTTATATATTTTAGCTCTATTTACTTCAGAGATAAAATTACTCATTCTTACAATTACATTATCTTTTGTTGGATTTAAACCACCATGTCCTTTTGTATTTTGACTAACTTTACAAGTATACATATGTCTACTTTTTTCATGTACTGCAACTACTGCGCTTTTCTTTTTGACACCAGGAATCATTCCTGTTGTGATAGCTCCGCCTTCATCTAATACAACATCAAAATGTATATTATTCTCTTTAAAGTATTTTACGGCTAATACCATTCCATCTCCACTTACTTCTTCATTATTAGAAGAACCAATATATAGATTCATTCCTTCAAAATCATATCCTTCTTTTAATAATTCTTCTACTGCTTGTAATTCCGCAAATAATGGAGTTTTTGTATCAATCGTTCCTCTTCCATATAAACTTTCTTCTTTAATTATCGCATTAAACGGATCACTTTCCCAAGTGTCACTACCCTCTACTACATCATGATGTGACATTAACATAATATTTTTAGTGGCATTATTTCCTTTGATTACATATACAAAGCAACCACTACCAAATACTAATTTTTCTGCTTTTTGATGAATTGATGGAAATGATTCTATTAATACTTCATTGAATTTATCATATTCTTTTTGATTTTTATGTTCTCTATCAAATACTGTTTTACAATCGACCATCTTTTTTAAAATAGATGTATATTTTTCAATATTTTCTTTTGATGTATTTTTTCTTGTTTCCATATAATTACTTCCCTGTATGTTTTTCAATATATTCAGTGACTTTTTTATCGTTATAAATCACAAAGAAAATTAATGATAATAAACTAAAGATACCTGCAAAGACACCTGTTAGTTTTACTCCTAACATACCAACTGATTCACCTGGATTAGCTCCTATTGTTAATACACTTGATACAACGACCATAGCTACTGCATAAGCAATTTTTTCAATAAATGTTTTAGTAGCTGAGAAGAATCCTTCACGATTGATTCCACTTTCTAAAGAATCTTGTTGGATAATATCTGATAGTACTGATTGAGGTAATATGTTTATTGCCGCAAATGGGAATGATACAACTAATCCCATACCTAATGCGATAAATAATTCATAACCTGGAGCTAATGCTGCTATTTTATCTGCGACATAAATAAATGCAAATACGATTGTAAATACAATACTTGCGGCTACTAATAATGTCTTTTTATTATATTTTCTACTGAATTTTATAATGAATGGGAATAGACATAATGCTAATCCAATCGCAAATAACATAACTAAGAATGATTGTGATTCCGCTACATTTAGTAACATAGTAATATAATATAACATTGCTGTTTGAAAGAATGCCATTGATACATAACTAAATAAATCACCTAATGTAAAGATTACAAAGTTTTTGTTTTTTAATACACTCTTAAATGAATTTAATAATGAATCACTAGGTTTGCTTTTAGTGTTTACATATTCTTTTTCTTTAAATGCCGTAGCACTTAATAATACACATACTAAACCAATAGCTGCAAAGATTGTAAATACTGCTCTCCATGCCCATAAAGCTGATAGACCTGCATTTTTAAACATATTAACAAATAGGGTTGCGGCATACATAAATGAGCTAGAACCCATGAAAAAGGCTGTAGAGATACCATAATATCCTACTCTTTCCTTTGCATCAGGAATGATTTCAGGTACTAACGCATTTCTTGGAATAAAGAAGAATGTATAAGCAGTATAATAAGCTGTTAAGAAAAAACCTACCCATAATGCATTAAGAATAGATCCATTAACAAATGGTGCATAGAAAATCATTAAAACAGATACTGCATAAGGAATAGCTGCATATTTTAAGAATGGCATTCTTCTACCTTCTGGATGAGTACATTTATCAGACATACTTGCAACTAATGGATCTGTAATTGCATCTACTACTTTTCCTAACCCTGTTATTAAAGCCATAATCGTAATAAATCCAAGAATTTTATTTTGTGGTAACAAAATAGGTAATCCACTTTTTACTGTAGGTTGAAAGAAATACAATAAGTAATTTCCAATCATCCCATTGAATAACCCCTTAGCGATATCCGCCAAACAATAACGATAAATTTTACTCTTTGGTAATTTCTTCATAACAATTCCCCCTATTTAATTATGAAATTTTGATATTCTCATGAAATAACCCATCATTGGACTAAAAATCAACATACCAATTATTGTACCTTCACGTACATATAAATCTATTTTAAATACTAACGATAATAAAACTACAATTATAATCGAAATAATATCTACAACTTGTCTTAATTTAGGAAATGATATTCCAACTTTATCTGCAAATGCTTTACATGCTCCTTCAAGAGGAAAAGTAACAATGTCTAAAAGCATAATTTGTGCTACTACAAAAGCATTAATTATATTCCCTATAATTAATAACAATATTCTAAATATATAAGAGTTTACATTTAAATTACCTAATAAATGATAATAAAAGAAATTAACTGAAAACCCTAATAGTATAGACAAAACAATTTGTAAGACATGTTTAAACTTAAAATTATTTCGTAAAATTATAAATTGTATAAATATACATATAAAATTTAAACACATTCCTACAGTACCAATAGGTATTTTAGTAATTGCACTTCCGCTTTGAGATAAGGCATCCCATGCATCTACACCAATATTAGCTTTCATAGTTAATGTAATCCCAAATGAAATTCCACATATTAATAAAATATAAACGATTATTTTTTTATAATTAGTTTTCATACAATCATTTTAGCTTTTTATAATTAAAATTACAATGTATAAAAAAAGATCCAGTAATTACTGGATCAATTTCTTAGATATTAAATAAATCACTAAATGCTTTTAAAGCACCATCAGTTTCGTGAGCTAATACTTTTTTAGCTAACACTTTACCTAATTGTACACCTTCTTGGTCAAAGCTATTTAAGTTCCATGCAAATCCTTGGTACATAATTTTATTTTCATAGTGAGATAATAATGCACCCATAGCTGCTGGAGTTAAAGATTCACCAACGATGATACTTGATGGTCTTCCACCTTCAAATTTCTTATTTAAGTTTGTATCATCTTTACCACAAGCAAATGCCATAATTTGCGCAACAACGTTAGCACATAATTTTTGTTGACTTGTGCTTCCTTGAATTACTACATCACTTCCACATTGATTTTCTTTGAATCCAATGAATTGAATAGGAATAATGTCAGTACCTTGGTGTAATAATTGATAGAATGAGTGTTGACCATTTGTTCCTGGTTCTCCAAAGATTACTGGTCCAGTTGCATAGTTAACAGGTTCACCGAAACGGTTAACTGATTTACCATTTGATTCCATATCTGCTTGTTGTAAGTGAGCAGGGAAACGACTTAATGCTTGAGAATAAGGTAATACTGTTGTACATCCATATCCTAATACATTTCTTTCATATACACCAATTAATGCATCTAATAATGCAGCATTTTCTAATACATTTGTATTAGTAGCATTTTTATCAGCTTCTGCAGCACCATTTAAGAAGTCGTTGAATACTTCAGGTCCAAATGCTAATGATAATACAGCTCCACCTACACAAGATGTAGAAGAGAAACGTCCTCCGATATAATCATCCATAAAGAATGCCGCTAAATAATCAGAAGAACTTGCTAATGGACTAGTTTCACTAGTTACTGCTACCATGTGTTTAGATGCATCTAATCCTGCTTTAGCTAATGCATCTTTCACAAATGATTCATTTGTTAATGTTTCTAAAGTAGTTCCTGATTTAGAAACTAATACGAATAATGAGTGAGCTACGTCAATTGATGCTAATACTGCAGCTGCATCATCTGGGTCAACATTAGAAATGAATTTAGCTTCCATTTTTAATGTGTTGTTTCTTCTAGCCCAGTTTTCTAAAGCGATATAAATAGCTCTAGGACCTAAGTCACTTCCACCAATACCAATTTGAACAACTGTAGTGAATTTTTCACCAGCTGCGTTTGTAATTTCTCCAGCGTGAACTTTTTTAGCGAATTCTTCAACTTTCTTTTGTTCACCTACATAGAATTCACGTTTATTAACACCTTCAGCAATAACATCGTTTCCTAATTGTCCACGAGTTAATTGGTGTAATACTAAACGTTTTTCACCTGTATTGATCATTGCTCCATTGTATAATTCAGCAAATTTTTCAACTAATTGAGCTTCTTTTGCTACTTCGCTTAATACATTTAATACTTTTTCATCTACTTGTTTTGCTGCATAGTTATATACTAATCCAGCTCCGATAGTAGTGTTATAGTTTTTTACACGTTCTGCCCCGTTTTCACCAGACATAACTTCTACTAAATTCACTTTTTCAACTTCATTTAATAATTTATAAGAATTTAGTGTGTCAAAATTGTTCCATTTTACCATTTTGATAACCTCCATAAATTTACACGTTTACATACATACTAATTATACTATTTAATTTTCTTAATTCAATAAACTTTAGCTTAAAAAACCTTTTAAACTTATTACACTTTTTCATATTTATATAAAAATAGCTTCTATTCATAATCTTTTAAATAGTCTAACCATTCATTTGCATTTTCTTCATTAAAATATTCTTTTAGAAAATTAACTACAGTTAGATGCCTTTTAGTTGCTTCTATTTTCCCAACATCTGTTAACATGTAATCTTTTAATTTTAATATCTTTTCAAACAAATGATTTACACTTGTACTATCATATGTCGTATATTTTTCATGAGATATATTTTCTATAGGAAACAACTCACGATTAAAGAATGGTTGTTT
>JAEIGA010011794.1_pt1 | contig 13253 bp, 9 predicted proteins | sample 9270691 | NCBI WGS metagenome assembly JAEIGA01 (sample SAMN17057246, study PRJNA624740) | gut metagenome | biome: biome; isolation source: fecal sample | host: Bos grunniens | place: China: Xizang | collected 2019 | reverse complement strand
CTCGTTGAAATCGAAATGATTGCAGCTAAGTAATCTTGAAAAACCAATAATATGAAAAAGTTAAGTTTTGTGGCTTTATTGCTATTGACCGTCATCATGGCATCATGTGATGGTTTTGGCGGAGGAAACGATTCTAATATCGACAAGTCTCAAATTGTGGGAAAATGGATGACTGCCGATGGAATGTATTTCGAAGTCTATTATAGCGATGGCACAGGAAAAGAATGGGACCTCAGAGATGATGTTACCGAAGAAGAAGCATCAAAATTCACTTGGGAATTTGATGAGGCAACAGAAGACAAATTCTGTAAGTATTACAAAATGGAGATCAGTGACGCTATTGTTCCTCAATATTGTAAGATCTTGGAATTGACTTCTTCCAAATTCAAATATAACAACGAAGGATTTAGAGCTACTTACGATTTGATTAGAGCTTATTGATATGAAAAAAGCACTGAAAATAACACTGATAAGTTTGGGTTCCTTGTTGGGAATCATATTGGCGGCCGTGACGGTTGCTTTCTGGATTGTGGTGACTCCAGCTCGCTTAACGCCAATAGTGAAAAAACAAGCGCCTAACTTTATTAACTGCGACTTCGATATAGAACGAGCCGATGTTACTCTGTTTAAGACCTTCCCTAAAGTTGGTCTGGAAATCAATGATGTCGTGCTTGTCAATCCGATGGACGGGAATCCATCCGACACGCTTGCCTATATCAATGAATGTGTTGTTTCAGTGGATGTCAAAAAGTTCCTTAAGGAAAATCAAATCATTATCGATGAATGTATATTGAATGGCGGTTATGTGAATCTTTTTACCGACAGCCTTGGAAATACAAACCTCGATATTTTCCCTCCTTCACAAACTGATACCATAACGGTAGAGGAAAACTCGGAGTTTATTTACGGAATAGACCTGGTTTTGTTTAAAATCAATGACGTTTCTGTAAAATACACCGACCTTACTCAGGGTATGCTGGCCGACATTAATGGGTTAAATATGTTGGCAAAAGGTAAGATGAAAGGGGATAACATTGCTGGCAATGTGAATGTGTCGCTTAATGATATAGCTTATCAACAAAGGACCGACTCATTGTCAATGGCTGTGAAACTTAACGATTTAAAATTAGAAGGAGATGCGGAGATGCGCGGAGATAATGTCAATGCCGACATCAATGCGTCTTCTTCTATTTTATTTTATGAAAGCGAAGGACAAATCGCTGAATTGAATTCTTTCAAATTCAAATATAAAGGCGATGTCAATGATTATGATGTAATAAAAGGTAATGCAGAACTGACTGTCAACGATTTGTCTTTTATTATGGATGATGAGCAACTTGTGAATAATGCCGATATCAGAATGATAATGCCACTTGACGCTACATTGAGTACAATGGACGTAGAACTCGGAGCATCACAATTGTCTTTAAATAACATATTTGTCAATATGATCGGTAGGGTGTCAATGCCTGGCGATGATATCGATATTGACATGAACTTAAAAACCAATACCTTAATAGTTGAAGAACTTATCGAAATGATCCCTGTTTCGATGCGCGAAGAACTTCTCGCTGGCATTGATGTCAAAGGCGAAATTCAACTCGCTGCCGATGTCAAAGGTGTCTACAACGAGACCTCAATGCCTATCGTAAATGCTGAAATTGAATATAATAAAGGTGTGGTCTCAATGCCTGAGATGTTACCTTACCCTATAACAAATCTTAACACTTCGATAAAAGCTGATTTAGACCTTAACAATAAATCGGATGTTAGTGTGAACTATCTGAATGCCAATATGTCTAATTCTTCACTTTCTTTGTCTGGAACGATTAAAGATGTGATGGATAAGATGTATTGTGATATCAGTCTTAATGTCAAGGCTGACCTCGATGAACTCCAAAGCTTTATTCCTGAAGATATTAAAGTTAGTGGTAAAGTAAAATTGAATGCTAAAGCTAATGTCAATAATTATCAGCTTACTAACATGGATTTCACCAAGGCTAAAGTCAATGGTAGCATGCAATGGAACGATATGAATGTCGTTTATTACGATACTATCAATGTCAAGAGCGACTGCCTTAATATTAACTTGGCTTTGCCAAATAATACTTCAAAAGAATTGGAAAATAGCTTGGCAGTTGTTGAGATAAAAGGTGCTGCCCTCGATGCAACAGTGTCTGATATGATAGTTGCTGGCCTTGAAGATTATGATGTAAAAGCTCATATTTCCAATATCTTAGATGAAAATATCCCGATGTCGGTTTATGCCGATTATAAATTCTCAAGAATAGACGCCACTATGGATGACATGACTTTCTTCTCCAATAATCCGAAAGGAAATGTCGCGATGGCAATGAAAGAAAATGGTACGGATGCTTCTTATGTCGCCGTGTATAACGGTGATAGTCTGTCGTTTGCCATGGGCGAGGAGATGAGATTCGTTACAGAACAACTTGGATTTAACGTGTCGGCAAATTATGACGATAGTCAAGAAGATATATTATTACAATGGAATCCACATGCTGGAATACAGTTGAATAATGCTGTCTTCTCGATGAGCGAACTCTCATTGCCTGTATTTATCCCTTCTATTTATTTTAAATATGATACAACAGGAATCGATATTCATAACAGTAGCGTCGTGTTGGGTAATTCCGACTTTGAACTACAAGGTAAGTTCGAGAATGTCGATGAGTTTATAAGAAAAGAAGCCCTTTTGAAAGGTAACCTCGACTTCACTTCACATTACACCGATGTGAATCAGCTGATGGATCTTTTCAATGGTATGGGCGATACTACGGTAATAGCTGAAGAAGAAATAGTTGTAGATAGCACTGTCGTTGAAGAAGATAATCCGTTTATGGTTCCGCTTGGTGTTGACATCACCTTGAATACCAAGATTGAGAAGGCTGCCGCTGGTGGTATGAACCTGGAAAACGTCGGTGGCGGACTTACAGTTAAAAACGGTGTGATGGTATTGCAGGAGATGGGCTTCACATCCAACGCCGCGACGATGAAGGTCACAGCAATGTATAAGTCGCCACGCAGAAATCATCTTTACCTAGGCTTTGACTTGCATCTTCTTGAAATAGATATCGCTGAAATGATCGACCTTATCCCAGAACTCGATACTCTTGTTCCTATGTTGAGTTCTTTTGCTGGCAATGCGGAATTTCATTTTGCAGCAGAGACATATCTCAAATCTAACTATGAAATGAAAGTCTCTACATTGAGAGGTGCTACAGCAATACATGGAAAAGACCTGGTGATACTTGATAATGCTACATATAAGAAATTGGGCCGCTTGCTCGGATTTAAAGACAAAGAACATAATAAGATAGATAATCTTAATGTAGAGATAACTGCTTTCAAGAATGAAATTGATGTCTATCCGACACTTATTACAATAGATAAATATCAGGCTATCGTGGGCGGACGTCATAACCTTGACATGACTTTCGATTACAGATTAGGAATGTCGAATCCATGGCCGTTCAGACGACTTGGAATCGTGATAAGCGGTAATATGGATGATATGAAATTTAAGTTGAAAGGCAAGAAAAACCTTGGCCTCGAAGCTCCAAAAGGTGATAAACAAGACGTTCATCTTATTGAAGAGACATTAAGACTTAAGAATATAATCTATGAGTCTTTGAAATAGTTGTTGGCTGTCAGCATTCAGCTTCAGTGTAAATATTGTAGTGACGTAATTTGTCACGTCCAAAAATGAAAACCGAAACAATGTTCAAAGTTCAATGTTCAAAGTTTATTAATATAGGTATTGGCAGCGTGTTTATCATAGCTGCCATTCTTAAATTAATAGCCATCGATGAGTTTGAGATTTATATCTATAGCTTTGATGTTCTGAGTTTTCTCCTTACTACATTCGTTTCAAGAATAATAATAATCGGTGAATTTGTTTTAGGCTTGTTTTTAATTCTTAAAATAAATTATCGGTTCGTTTGGAAAATATCCTTGGTAATATTGATATTATTTACCTTGTTTTTGACTTATGCCGCGATCTTCCGTCAGGACAGCAACTGCCATTGCTTCGGAGAATTCGTTGAATTAAACCCGCTGGAATCAATAGTTAAAAACTTAATTTTGATATTGTTGCTTTTATTAAGTCAGCGGTCAGCGCTGCCTGAGCTTGTCGAAGGCAAAGTTCGGTGCTTCTACGGGCTCAACAACCGAAAAGTTCAACAGTCAACAGCCAAAGTTCTTGTAGTCTTGTTGACATGTAGTCTTGTAGTCTTCATAATATCCCCTCCAGATTCCATTTACAAGATGATATATTCCACTGACAAAGAGGTGAGTAGCATTGACTTATACGAATCCTTTGATGAAGTTGTGAAGATTGATTTTACGAAAGATGAGATTGCATTTGACAGCATTTCTACTTTTAATGTTAAAGAAAAACAGCTGATTGCGGTTGTAAGTTCAGGATGTAAATATTGCAAATTGGGAATGAAAAAACTTTCGTTGATGATGAAGAATGAAGGCATTTTTCCAGACGATATCGATGTCTTTATTTGGGGAAGCCCAGAAGGAATTATTGATTTTCGTTCTGAAACTATGACAGAAGATATTGACTATTGGCATATTATGCCTGCCAAAGCCATTGAAATAACATACGGAAGATTTCCGATTTTCATCATGATGGAAAACAAAAACATCATCAAAGTCGGAGATTTTCGCGATCTTGATGATGCCTTTGTTAAATAGTCAATGGTCAACAGTCAACAGTCAACAGACATTGTGTATGCTGATGGCTGACTGCTGATAGCTATTAAGAAACCACTTCACAATTGATTCCGTGTTCACGGATCATAGTTATGATAGTGTTGAGTTGGTTCTTATCTTGAAGGTTCATGCTTATGATAATCATTGTTTTCCCGACTTCAACACTACTTGATGAGCGTTCGTGTTTGATGTCGTAAGTATTGACTTTAAGACCTTCAAATATAGAAAGGATTTTCTTTAATTCTCCTGATTGGTCAGGGACAATGACTTTGATAGTAGCTCTGAGGCCTTCTTCTACCATGCCTTTTTCGATGATTTGTTCAAGGATTTGCATGTTGATATTGCCGCCGCTTACTACAGGGACTACGTTTAAACCTTTGAGGTTAGCCTTGTTGTACAAAGCTGCTGCCACAGAAGTGACTCCAGCAGGTTCGGCGAGTATTTTAGCTCTTTGTAACAAGAGGTAAGCTGTGTGAGCTATTTCTGTATCTGTTACGCTGACGATGTCATCGACGTATTTTTGGATTATGTCGAAAGTGAGAGAACCTGGAGTCTTCACTGCGATACCATCGGCTATTGTTGAAACTGTTGGTAAAGAAACGACTTTATTAGCTTCGCGAGATGCGACCATAGAAGCAGCGCCAGCAGCATTAACACCGATGACTTTGATTTTAGGATTTGTCTCTTTGATTGCCATGGCTATACCAGCAATGAGACCGCCACCGCCGATAGGAACTATGACAGCGTCAACATTTGGTTGTTGTTCCACGATTTCAAGACCGATAGTGCCTTGACCAGCGATGATCAATGGGTCGTTGAAAGGGTGGATATATGTAGAGTCATGTTCTTTTGTGTATTCTTGAGAAGCTATGAAAGCATCGTCGAAAGAGTCGCCAGCGAGAACTACATTAGCGCCGTAGCCTTTTGTTGCCAACACTTTTAAAGGAGGAGTGAAGATAGGCATGAAGATGGTGCTTTGCATACCTAATTTTGTCGCTGAGAAAGCAACACCTTGAGCGTGGTTACCTGCAGATGCGGCTACAACGCCTTTAGCTCTTTCTTCAGGAGATAAGTTTGCTAACTTGTTGTATGCACCTCTGACTTTGAAGGCGCCTGTTGTCTGCATATTTTCCAATTTCAAGAAGATATTGGCATCAGACATTTGAGAAAATGACTTGGAATGAATGATAGATGTTTCTTTTGCAATGCCTTTCAATGTGTTACGTGCAGCAACGATGTCGGAAAACTTTAATGTTGAATCCATGACAATTCTTATGATTTTATTTAAATATAAATTACCAAAAAAAAAGCTAACGACCTGTTGTCATTAGCTTTTCGCCAATTTAGTGGAGCATATGAGAATCGAACTCATGACCTCTTGACTGCCAGTCAAACGCTCTAGCCAACTGAGCTAATGCCCCAAAATTTCCGAGCGCAAAGATACATTTTTTTTGAATATAATTTTAATGGGAGAGAATTTTTTTTGAGTTGAAAAATTCCTTTGTTCATTATGAATTTTTGTTACATTTGCGAATCGTTAAACTAATAATATTTTATAAGTAAGTAGTTAAAAAAATAAAGATTATGAGAATTTTTCAGCATTACACCCGAGTTAAGTTTCAGCATGTATTTAGTTTGGGTAGCAACCGTCTCATGGCAAGACCATGGTTTTCAGGAGCTCTCTTGATGCTTTGTGTTGTGATTGCTATGTTGTTAGCAAATCTTCCTTTTACTAAAGATGCTTATCATCATTTCTTGCATACAAAAATGTCTATTTCTGTACAATCAGGAGAACATGTGTGGTTTTTCCCTAAAGAAATGTCAGTTGAGAAATTCATCAACGACATATTGATGGTTGTATTTTTCTTCTGTGTTGGTCTTGAAATCAAGCGTGAGATTGTTTGTGGTGAGTTATCGACAGTCAAAAAGGCCATGTTGCCTATTATTGCGGCTGCTGGCGGTATGCTTTGTCCAGCTCTTATCTATACATGTTTCAACGCAGGTACAGCAGCTAGCAGCGGATGGGGTATCCCAACTGCGACCGACATCGCTTTTGCCATCGGTATCATGTCGATGCTCGGTGACAGAGTGCCTGTGTCGTTGAAGATATTCTTGACGGCACTTGCTATCGCCGACGACTTAGGCGCTATTTTGGTAGTAGCGTTCTTCTACGGAGGTGCTATCAATTTGACACTTTTGTTAATCGCATTCGCTATATTGTTCTTTGTCTTCTTGCTTAACAAAGCAGGTGTTAAACGTATGATTTATTATCTCATCCCAGCTATAGCAGTGTGGATTTTGTTCTATTACGCTGGTATCCACGCAACAATGTCAGGCGTTGTTATGGCTATGATGATTCCAATGAGAGCTCGTTATTCTCATACATATTTCAACAAGAAGAATACTCATTATCAAGAATTGATAGAGAAGTTCCATGATGGAGACGAGACTCCAAACCATGACCAGCAGTTGTGTCTCAAACATATCGGTGATGTGGCGAGAGGTTCTGTTGGTATGAGCTATCGTCTGGAGCATGGTTTGACGCCATGGGTTAATTTCGTAATTATGCCTATCTTCGCTATTGCTAATGCAGGTGTTGTGATTCCAGATTTAAGTTATCTCAACTTCTTCCAATATTCAGCAGAACTCGGTTCAGTAGGTCTTGGTATCTATTTCGGATTATTATTAGGAAAACCAATAGGTATCACTCTCGCAAGCTGGATCGCTATCAAGTTGAAAGTCGGTGAAATGCCAAGTGGCGGCACCTGGAAGACTCTCTTCGCTGTGGCATGCCTCGGCGGTATTGGCTTCACAATGTCAATCTTTGTCGACACTCTTTCATTTGGCGAACATCTACCTGAAATGACAAATCACTTACGTAATTTAGGTAAGATCGCTATTCTCGCCGCTTCGTTGTCAGCAGGTATTTTGGGAAGTTTATTGATTTCGATGTTCTCGAAGAAGAAATAATAAAGACTAAGGCTTTTGGCGGTTGGCTATTGGCTTTTAGATTTTTAATAAAAGTAAAGGCGTCACTTCATTGTGGCGTCTTTGTTTTTTGGGGGTAATGTTGCTAACCATTTTTAGCAATTATACCTTTGTAGATTAAAATTTATTCATCGATTAATCCGATTATCCAATTTATCCAAGACAATATGGTAGAGGATCTTCTTTGATATGTTTCTTCTGATCTTATTTTGTATAAGTTGGAATGTTTCATTATGTCAATTATTTCCATTTTGGTTGGTGGTTCTCCTTTTTTGAGATATAAACTTAGGCTATCTTTAAATACTTTATGGCATATAATTGATTTAATAAATTCTAGTTGTCGTTTATTGATAGGATAATTTAATATATCAATGCCTTTTTGACTTAATTTAAGTTTATGAGAATTATCGGTATTTTCGATTAATCCAAGATATTTTCCTGCATTTGAATAATAGTCAGATTGTCTAGGATCAAAGTTATAATTTTGAGTGATGTAATTTTTACTGAGAGTGTTTTTTTGTTTTAATAATTCGCACAGATTTATTATACGTTCAAAATTATCAGCTTGAGGGAATGGTATTTGAGGCTCATTAATAGTGTCGGTGTTATTAATAATATCTAGAATGACTTCTGTGTTGATAATTTCGTTGATAATTGAATATTTTTTATATTGTTTTAATTTGATAGAATTGTATAAATTGTTGTCTTGAAACTCATATTCTCTTAGATGAAAAATACCATTGGAATAAGAGAGGAAAATTGGACGAACTTTTTTGTTTACTAGAGAAATCCATAGTTTATATGGATAATATAATTGTCTGATTATAAAATCATCAGAAAGATAATTTTTTGCTTCGATTAAAATCAATGAATTGTCACCTTCAAAACCTCCGTCTATTTCAATTTGTGAATTGTTTACTTCAACATTATAATTTTGATGATCGGTGTCAATTTGAAAATTAAAATTTGAAGAACTCATTCTTCCAGAAATGGTATGAAATAATGTAGGCTCGTTTGTGAAATCTTGTAATATATCCGCAATAAATGCACAATTTATTGCGGAAGATTCGCTTCTGATATTGTTATAATCGAGACTTTCTAATGATATTAAAGGTTGTTTGTAAATTATTTTGTTATCAGTTGTTGGTTCAAAACTATGGTGGGTCTTAAAATTTCCAATTAGATACTCATTTCTTGAAATTGGAATAATTGAAAGGTTGTTATCCTTAAAGATTTTTGGTAATTGAGTTTGATGGTCGAATTTTGTCATCAAACGAGATTCTCTGTATTCGTTGATGGTGTTGGATTGTATTTTAAATGCTCCATCTTTTTCAATACTATTTATTATGTCATATTTGTTGAAAATCAATTCCCAGGCAAGATCGTTTTTTGTCTCTCTATTCATAGTTTCTAATTAAAAGTTCGTTTATAGGTCCTCTTTTTGAAGAATCAGAATTAATTGCACGGGTTGCTTTTACAATGGTAATGTTGTATTTAGAATATATGTCTTTGATAAAGTCAGACGAAGAGTTTGATAAAAGAAATTTTATGCCTTTTTCATTTAATATGTCGCAAACGTTTCTGAGTCTTATTTGATTGTTTTCATTCCAACCTCCTTGAGTGTATCCTGTAAAATTAGAACTTTCAGATAAAGGGTGATAAGGAGGATCTAGATATACGAAAGAATGTTCCGGTAAATTGTTTAGTACAGCTTCAAAGTCAGTGTTAAATATTTTAATATCTACATTGTTTAGATATTTACTTACAGCTCTAATTACAGGTTCATTTACAATATTTGGATTCTTGTATTTGCCGAATGGAGAGTTGAATTCACCAGCGTTATTGACTCGATATAATCCGTTATAGCACGTTTTGTTAAGATAAATAATACGAGAAGCTCTTTGTATATTATCGAATTCTTGGAATAAAGGGAATCTATCAACAGAACGAATTTCATAAAAATATTCTGATGTGTTATAGTGTTTTTTTAGGTCTTCAATAAGTTCTTCAGGATTATTTTTGATTACATTGTAAACGTTTATTAGTTCTTGGTTTAAATCATTGATGATAGCATGTTTTGGCTGTAAGTCGAAAAGTAGAGCACCTCCACCCACAAATGGCTCGCAATAAGTATAAGATAATAAATTTTTAGGTAAAAATAATTTGATTTGTGGTAATAATTGTCTCTTACCACCAACCCATTTAAGAAACGGTATGACTAGTTTGTTTTTCCCCATTTTTTCAAACTTAACTTTGCAAAGTTAAAAATATTTTCTTATGGTAAATTATAGATGCTTAAAATTATTCAAGGATAATTTTGTAACTTTGTAAAGTGAATTTTTTTCAAAATATCTTTATAAAATGAAGACAATAAAAGAGATATATCGCATAGGCCATGGTCCTTCAAGCAGTCACACTATGGCACCACGTCGTGCATCGGAGAAGTTTCTTGCTCGTCATCCTGAAGCTGTACGTTTTGAGGTTACATTATATGGCAGTTTGGCTCTCACTGGCAAAGGTCACTTGACCGACGTCGCTATCATGGACGTATTTAAAAATAAAGCACCTATCACTATCAATTGGCAGCCTGATATCTTCCTTCCATATCATCCTAATGGAATGATGTTTAAGTCTTTCAATGCAGAAGGTGTTGTGACAGAAGAATGGACTGTTTACAGCGTAGGTGGCGGAGCTCTTGAAGAAGAAGGCAAACCGGCAATCTTGCCAGATATTTATCCTATCACTAAGATGACTGATATCTTGAACTGGTGTGAAGACACAGGTAAGGCCTATTGGGAATATGTTAAGGATGTTGAAAATGACCCTTACCTCATGGATTATCTCGAAGATGTGTGGAATACCATGAAGGCTGCCGTTGAGCGTGGACTTCAGACAGAAGGACGTCTGCCAGGTCCACTTAACTTACCTCGTAAGGCTGCTAACTATCACATCAAGGCGATGGGTTACCAGCATACTCTCAAGAGCAGAGGCTTGGTGTTCTCTTATGCTCTCGCCGTTAGTGAGGAAAATGCATCCGGCGGTTTGATAGTCACAGCTCCTACCTGCGGTTCTAGCGGCGTGTTGCCTGCAGTGCTGTATCACTCAGCCAAGGCATACGAAATAGCTAAACCACGTATACTTAATGCCTTGGCTACAGCAGCTCTCGTTGGTAATATCGCCAAGACAAACGCTTCTATATCCGGTGCAGAAGTGGGATGCCAAGGCGAAATAGGAGTAGCATGCGCTATGGCAGCCGCAGCAGTATGTCAGCTCTTCGGTGGTAGCTGTGCACAGATAGAATACTCCGCTGAAATGGCTCTCGAACATCACCTCGGAATGACATGCGACCCAGTGTGCGGACTCGTACAGATACCATGCATTGAACGTAACGCCTTCGCAGCAGCACGCGCTATGGACGCTAATATCTTCGCTACTTATACCGACGGAACTCATAGAGTGTCTTACGATAAGGTCGTAGACACAATGAAGAGAACAGGTCACGATATGCCTCTAATCTATAGAGAAACATCAACAGGCGGACTCGCTAGCGAATACGAACAAATGGATTATTAATCAATGTATAATTCATAATTCATAATGCATAATTAAGGCATTGTGAATTATGAATTGTGAATTATGAATTATGAAAAGACTTTTCCTCGCAATACCGATAAAGACTAACGACAATGGTTTCATCCCGCTTCTTGATGGTTTGAAACGTCAGCTGGCTCACGAGAAACGTATCAACTGGGTCAAGCCGGAACATATTCACCTTACGCTGAAATTCATCGGCAATACTCCAAACGAGGATATCCCTAAAATCATCGATGGAGTGGGAGAGATGCTGCAAAATCATAAGAGCTTCACCATGGACTTCAACAGAACTGGTATCTTTGGTAGCCGTTACGCTCCTCGCGTCCTCTGGCTCGGAATGCAAAACACACCTCAAGAATTATACGACCTCGAAGAAGATACACTGTCGACATTCGACAAACTGGGTTATCTCCGCGACCGACAGAATTTCGTGCCTCATATCACATTGGGACGCATCAAAGAGTTATGCGAGAAACAATATTTCCAGAAAGTCGTCGCTGCTACAGAACAGAAATCGTACATCAAACAAGATGTCAACGAGATAATATTGTTCCAAAGCATCTTACGCCCTGAAGGCGCGTTTTATAAAGAGATTAGGAGGTTTAAGATATAAGTCATGAGTAGCGAGTTAAGAGCGTCTCCTGTAGCAAGAAAGCTCACAACTCATTGCTCGTTGCTCACAGCAAAAAAATCAGTAATTTTAGTAATGCTATGAAACAACACTATCTCCTTCTCGACGGTCTTCGTGGTGCAGCGGCTCTTATGGTGCTGTGGTATCACGTCTTTGAAGGTTTTGCCTTCGCCGGCGGAACTGCTATAGAAACTTTCAACCACGGTCACCTCGGCGTGGATTTCTTCTTCATGCTCTCGGGCTTCGTCATCAGCTACGCGTACGATGACCGATGGAAGTCGCCGAGACGCCGAGACACCAAGACCACAAGTCAGAGCGCGGTGCCTGAGCCTGTCGAAGGCAAGCGCTTCGACAAGCTCAGCGACCAAACCAACAGCCAACAGCCAACAGCCAACGGCCTTAGTATAGGTTCTTTCTTCAAGCGTCGTCTCATACGCTTGCATCCTATGGTGGTGATGGGAGCGGTCATCGGACTTATAACATATCTCATCCAAGGCGGAGTGCAGTGGGACGGAACGCAGGTCTCTTTCCATTGGATTATGGTGGCGTTTTTCCTCGGCATGTGTCTCATCCCTGTTTATCCTGGTGCGCCATACGACGTCCGCGGCAATGGTGAGATGTATCCGCTCAACGGTCCGAGCTGGTCGCTGTTCTTCGAATATGTAGGTAATGTCTTATACGCTTTATTCATCAGAAGACTCTCAAATAAAATGCTCGCCTTCTTATGTGGAACGATAGGAATCTTATGGGTCGCATTCGTCGTCTTCGATGTCTCCGGCTACGATATGATAGGTATCGGCTGGACATTAGACACAGTCAATTTCTTCGGCGGATTATTGAGAATGTTATTTCCATTTACTCTCGGAATGCTGATGGCGAGGAATTTTAATAAGTCGCCGAGACGCCGAGACGCCGAGACACCAAGTAGAGACGTCACCCCTGTGGCGTCTCAGAATGTCACCCCTGTGGCGTCTCAGAATGTCACCCCTGTGGCGTCTCAGAATGTCACCCCTGTGGCGTCTAATGTCAACAGACAACAGTCAACAGACAACAGACTTTGTCCAAATCTTATCAACTCAGTAACTCAGCAACTTAGCAACTTAGTAACTTCTAAAGGAGTATTCTGGATTTCCGTCATTGTGATGTTCGCTCTTTTTTCAGTTCCTTATATTCCAAAGATTGGCAACGTCAGCGTGAATGGAATCTACGAATTAGCATGTATAATATGCGTATTCCCACTCATCATCTGGTTCGGTGCAGCGGCAAATATCACAAATGTCTTCACCACTAAGATATG
>JAEIGA010011793.1_pt1 | contig 13253 bp, 11 predicted proteins | sample 9270691 | NCBI WGS metagenome assembly JAEIGA01 (sample SAMN17057246, study PRJNA624740) | gut metagenome | biome: biome; isolation source: fecal sample | host: Bos grunniens | place: China: Xizang | collected 2019 | reverse complement strand
TCGAGAGTCTCGTAGCTGATGTACTTATGCTCGAAATATTGGCGCATCTCGCCGTCGATGTCTGTCTGGCTTAGCGACAAAATCTTCTCTCTAATATCCCCCTCTTGGTTATTCTCAATCATCTCCATAAGCTTATCCTGCTTGACATTGGGGCTGAGGTTTATGCGGTCAAATATCGAGAATAGAGCAGCAATCACAATAACCGATGTTACGATGTTTAGCGCACCACCCAACACTGAGTCAACACCTCTTAGGGGCTTCCAGATGATTACGGCCTTAACAATAGGGGCGATAATCCATATTAAGATGAGCGATGCTGCAACAATTAGAATAAAGCCAGCAAGATATGCCTTACCACTGTCGTCCATAACAAGCATGCCCACCTCAGTTGCAAAGCGGGGTGCAATGAGCATTGCCATATAGAGGCCAACGAGGTGGAAGAATTGGATTACAAGGCCACGCTTAAGGCCTAAGATAAAGGCCCAGACAATACATATTATTACTACAATATCAATCATATTCTGTCGTTTTTGCCTGCACAAAGTGCAGATATTTCGGACGAAGTTAGCAATTTTTTTTCTTTATTCGTATATTTGCAAATAATTTCCATGCTATGAAACGCTTTCTAACGATAATCCTACTCCTTATAACAACCCTTGCAAGTGGCGCAGAATCGCCTTTGCGAACAACAATGTCGCTTGATCATGACTGGCAGTTCTACTTTGCAAATGAGGGCATAGCCTCAGCCGAGTATGTCACATTGCCCCATACGTGGAGCGACCATGAGTGCCGCTACGCTACGGCCCATTACCTCCGCAACTTCACAATGCCCGCAACCATGCGTGGTAAGCGCCTCTTCTTGCGCTTTGGTGGCGTGCAGAGCGTTGCCGAGGTCTTCATAAATGGCCGATATGTGGGCGAGCATCGTGGCGCCTACACAGCATTTACGCTTGAGATTACCGATAAGGTGCGCTATGGCGAGAGTAATACGCTTATGGTTGTGGTGTCGAACAACACTCGCTCCGACGTGCTTCCAATAAGCACCGACCAGAATCTGTATGGAGGCATCTATCGCAATGTTGAGCTTATTGCCACCAACAAAAATATCATCTCGCCAACGGTATATGGTACTGATGGCCTCTTTGTCGAGCAACACGAGGTTAGCGAGGAGCGTGCCTCGGGTGTTGTGAGTGTGCACCTCTCGGCTAAGGAGGAGGGTGCTCACATGGTAAACATGCGCATTATTGCCCCCGATGGTTATGAGGTGTGTCGCCACTCGCTAAAGAGCGGCAAGGCCGATAAGCCACTTGCTGTTGAGCTGCCATATACGATTGAGTACCCCGACCTATGGAGCCCCGCAGAGCCTACGCTCTACCGTGTTGAGGCGAGCATCGGAAATATCGACAACCCCGTAGATAAGATTGTTGTAAATGTAGGCTTCCGCAAGGTTTCGGTTGACGAGAATAATCATCTCTGTCTAAATGGCAAGGTTCAAGATGTGCGAGGAGTAAACCTTGCGCACGACCGCTATGGCGTAGGTGTTGCGCTACGTAGCGAGCATATCGACGCCGACCTTGATATGATTAAGGATATGGGTGCTAATGCCTTGCGCTCGCTCTCGGGCCCACATGATAGCTATCTCTACGATAGGTGCGATAGAGAGGGTGTTATGGTGTGGGTGGATATGCCATTGACCTGCTCTTCGGAAAACTTCAACGACATATACTACTATCCGACCGCTGCCTTTAAGGAAAATGCCTTAGAGCAACTTATGGAGATTGTCTACCAAAACTACAACCACCCTTCGGTGGTTATGTGGGGCCTTTACTCGTTGGTCTCAGGCCGTGGCGACGATGTCATTCCATTTGTTCGAGAGCTAAATAGCTTGGTGCATAAGATTGACTCATCACGCCTAAGCGTTGCATGTAGCAATCGTGATGGAGAGCTTAACTTTATTACAGACCTTATCGTATTGCGCCAAAATGTCGGTTGGACAAAGGGCTCGTACGACGATGTTACGGTGTGGTGTGAGCAGCTTAGCCAAAATAAGAAGTTTAGCCAGTTGCGCTATGGCGTCTGCTATGGCGAGGAGGGTATTGCGGAGCATACCATTGACGAGGTACGTCGCACGGAGCATGGCGCTAAGTATCTTCCTGAGCGCAATCAGACAATAATGCACGAAAGATACTCGGCGCTAATTGGCCAAAATCCTATATTCTGGGGTATGTGGCTCGATAATATGTTCGACCATGCCTCTCACTATTGCAACAATCGTATGCGTGAGTCGGGTGTTGTTGCCTACGACCACCAATCACGCAAAGATGCCTACTACCTATATCGTGCACTATGGAACGCAGCAGAGCCTACGCTCTATATTGCAGAGCGTAAGTGGCAGCGCCGCTCAGATAAGATGCACTCTATCAAGGTGTATAGCTCTGTTGGTTGCCCAACGCTTATTGTCAATGGCGATAGTGTAGCAATGCATGAGTCGTCGCCAAGTGTGTGGCGTGCCGACTCTGTTTTGCTTGATGATACTACGCTTGTAAGAGTGGTTGATGCCTCGGGCAAGCACTGCGATAGCGTAAGGCTTATAGTTGACAAGCTGCGAGTACGCCGTTAGCTTCAGGCCCCTCGCACATTATAAGGTCGAAAATCGACATGCGTGGCTCAAAAGGGAGTCTATCGCTAAATACTTGAACGTAAGGCTCGGCAACAAATGTCGAGCCTCGTTTTTTGTCACGAAGGTCCGTGTCGTGCTCCGAGGCTACGATGTAACTCTCTGATATTCGTGGGATAGGCATCTTCAAAATTGAGCATACAGCCTCAAGCGTGGCATAGTTTAAATCCACAAGATATTTCCACTCTCTGTCGTAGAGCTTTGCGAAGCGCTCGGCATAGTAGTCGTAGTAGGGCGATGAGCGGTATGCCGACTCCATTGCTACGAGGTGCTGATGCTGCCAGCGCTTCGAGTAGTCGATTTTCATTGAGCGCATAGGCTGGCGTGGCTTGTTGGCGTGAGCGAGCTGCACCGAGAGCTGCATAACACCTCCCGAGGTCATTATCTCTGTGCGGTTGCGCTCCGAGCGCTTCACGTAGTTCTCGCCAAGATCGATGACTACGTCGTCGCCCCCCTTGCGAATAGCTGTCCAGTACTCCGTAGAGCCAAAATATGCCGATGGAAGAATTATCATAATGATAGGTCTATTTCGTAAGTTTTAGAGCTACCCACTCCTCCTCTTGGAGTTTGGTTACAAGCTTGAGGTTTAGGGCGTTAGTAGCTGCAAGAATATCCTCTACGTCGCCCTCAAGAAATCCACTCAGGAGCAGTGTTCCACCGCCGTTAAGGGCAGCCTCGTAGCGAGCTATATCCTCGAGGATAATGTTGCGGTTGATGTTTGCCATTATAAGGTCGTATGTGCGGCCTTCTATCTTCTCTACCGTGCCGAGGATAATCTCCATCTTGTCGCTAATGCCGTTAAGCTCAGCCGCCTCACGGGCACTCTCGGTCGACCAAATGTCAATATCTATAGCGTCTACCCACTCGGCACCGCATTTTAGCGCTGCAATGGACAATACACCTGTGCCACAACCAACGTCGAGAGCACGTCCCGAAGCCTTGCAGTCGAGTATGTGGCGACACATCATGCGTGTTGTGTGGTGGTGTCCCGAGCCAAACGACATCTTGGGCGTTACAATAATATCTATTGTTGAGGGGGTGGGTGCTGGGTGGTGTGGAGCACGAATTACGATGCTATTATCAATCTCCACTGGCTGGAAGCTCTCCGCCTCCCATGTAGAGTTCCAGTTCTCGTCCTCTATTTCGCTCTCGCTTGTAACCTTGCCAAACTCCTCGATTGCCTCGATTGCCTCGTTGCGACACGACTCCCACTCCTCGCTCTTGCGATAGGCATAAAGTGTTACGCCTTCAGCCTCAGCTATGGTGTCGAAGCTCTCGAACTCGTAGTCGGCGAGATAGGCGGTGATAATCTCTGCTATCTCCTCGCTTGGGCAAGCAACTTGTAACTCTATGTATTGTTTCATAGCAACTAAAAATTGATAAACAATAACAATATTATGTAAAATTTTTGTATCTTTACCGACAAAGATACGAATATTATGGCAGAGAGTGCTAAAAAGTGGGAGAAAATTAAGCGAGATTATCTTCGATACATAAAGTTCGAGAAGCGATTGTCGGATAATAGTGTCGAGGCTTATGAGCGTGATTTTGACGATTTTAGCCACTTTATTATGCGACATTGGAGCGTCGCTCCCGAGGCAGTTGCAACAGAGCATATCGAGCGATATATGGCGTGGTTGTATGGCGAGGGACGTAGTAGCGCTTCACAGGCTCGCCGTCTTAGTGGTGTTAAGAGCTTCTACAACTTCCTTCTTCTCAAAGATCGTGTCGAGCAGCTACCCACCGAGGGCGTTGTAGCACCCAAGGCCGCACGACTGCTTCCCGATACGCTGACTCTCGACGAGATTGATGCCATGCTCGCCACGTTCGATATTCGTACTGCCAAAGGGTGTCGTGATAGTGCAATTGTCGAGGTGTTGTATTCGTGTGGATTGCGTGTCTCGGAGCTTACCTCGCTACGCCTCCAAGACCTCTTCTTTGGCGAAGGCTATGTGCGTGTTATTGGTAAGGGCAATAAGCAGCGAATAGTGCCTGTGAGCTCCGCAGCACGTGATAAGATTCAGCTATACATGGAGTTTCGACAGCCTAAACGTAGCTCCGAGCCAACACTCTTTCTTAATAACCGAGGGTTGCCACTAACACGTGTTATGGTCTTTAACATAATCAAGACGGCGGCACGCAGTGCGGGTATTACTAAGCAGATTAGCCCCCACACTCTGCGCCACTCCTACGCCACGCACCTCTTGGAGGGTGGTGCTAACATTCGTCAGGTGCAGGAGCTGCTCGGCCATGAGAGCATCGAGACCACAGAGATATATACCCACCTCGATAGCCACCGACTACGCAGTGTTGTTGAGGATTCGTTTGTCGATATCGATTTAATATAATTTATGATAGCTATGAGAAGAGTTTTAGTGCTAATGGCGATGATTTTCTCTGCCTCGATGCTCTGGGCGCAAGGCGTCGAGAGTGAGGTTCGTATAGAGTGCAACTGGGGTAAGCTCAGTGCTACGCTTGCCTCGCCTGTGGCTGGTAGCGACACCGCAGTTGTGATTGTTGCTGGCTCTGGGCCAACAGATAGAAATGGTAATTCGGCGCTAAACCTAAATACTTACTGCTATAAGCTACTCTCCGATGGCCTCGTTGGAGAGGGGTATGCCGTGTTGCGCTACGACAAGCGAGCTATTGGGCAGAGTACAATTCCCGTGGAGGATATACCAAACCTTATTTTCGACGACTATGTCGATGATGTTGAAGAGGTTGTTCGCTATCTTCGTGCGGAGGGCTTCAAGCGTATATTCATCGCAGGACATAGCGAGGGTGGCCTTATTGCCCTTGTTGCGGCAAATCGAGGTGTCGAGGTTGACGGCTTAGTCCTGCTTGCGGCGCCTGGATATCCTATGGACGAGATATTGCGTACGCAGCTTCGAGCGCAGCTTATGCCTCAGTATATGGCACTTATGCTCCAAGCCGACATGATTCTTCGCTCGCTAAAGGCAGGTAACACATACCCTGACGATAAGATTGCCAAGGAGCTCTTGTCGCTGTTCCACTCCTCTATACAGCCATTCCTCATTAACAGCATGCAGTACAACCCACAGCAGTTGGCCGCAAATATTACTAAGCCTATGTTGGTGGTGTGTGGCGGAAACGATATTCAGGTAAGTGTGGATAATGGCGAGGTAATAGCTAAGTCGGCGTCTAATGCCGAGTTGAGGGTGTTCGAGAATATGACGCACGTACTTAAGGATTGGGCCTCGAACGACCGCATTGAGCAGCTTGTGAACGTCTATGTAAACTCGCACATGCCTCTTACTGAGGGCCTTGTATCCGATATTTCGCAATTTATTAAAACCGCTAAATAATTTGTGCCTATGTCACTTTTTTCACATCTTTTTGGTGGCAAGCCCGCCATGCCCGCCTATACGAGCGACGAGCTAACAATCAATGGTAAAACGCTAAAGCTAACCTTCTTTGCTCATGCTTCAGTGGCTCTCGAGTACGAAGGTCGACACATCTATATTGATCCTGTTATGGGTAATGCCGAGTATGATAAGCTCCCTAAGGCCGACATGATTTTGGTTACGCACTCGCACTACGACCACTTCGACATGGCGGCTATCGAGGCGTTGCAGACTCCCGATACCCGCATTCTCTTGGATAAGACCTCTGCCGAGGGCTTCCAGGGCGACTGCTACACGATGCTGCCAGGCGCTAAGGCCGAGCCTTTTGCCGATATTAAGGTCGAGGCTGTTGCGGCATACAACACATCGGAGGCGCAGCTACAATTCCACCCTAAGGAGCGTGAAGATTGTGGCTATGTTGTTGTCTTAGACGATGCTGTGCGCATCTACTTTTCGGGCGACACGGAGCCTACGCCCGAGCTTCGAGCATTGCAGGGCATCGACATCGCCTTTGTGTGTGTAAATCAGCCATATACAATGAAGCCTGAGCAGGCTGTTGAGGCTATCAAGGCGCTTCGTCCGCAGATATACTATCCTTACCACTATGGTCAGGTTGATGAGCCTACCGACGTTGAGGCGTTGGCTCGTATGCTTGAGGGAGTGTGCGATGTTAGAATCAGAGAGTTGGCATAAAGGATTCTCGCTTGAGAAGTTAGGGCGTCGATTGCAATCGGTGCCCCTCTTTTTATTACTTCTCCCCTACCTACTCGGCATTCTCCTCGCCGATGCTGTTATTGTGCCCGACTGGGTGCTTGTTTCTGTCTTCGTCGTAGCTGTTTTTATCGTTGAGTTGTGGGGTAGGATTAGGCTACTCTCTATGATGGCAGTCTCGGTTGCTGTGCTCGGCTTTGGATACATGACAACCACACTACTGCGCCCCACGTGTGATATCGCCGATGGGGAGTATATCTGTGCCCGTGTGCGTGTAGAGGATATTCCCACTGAGCGTGACGGTTATCGCCTCTCGCATGGCGTTATCGAGGCGTTGCAGAGGGACTCCTTTACTGAGAGTACAAATTATGCGGTGCTGTTGTGGATACGCAACGACTCGATTCGTGAGGGCGATGTTGTGGAGCTGCAAACATGGTTTCGTAGCCGCCTTTCACGCCATGAGGCCTACGACAGATTGCTGCGCAACCGAGGCTTTGTGGGTGGCGTAGGTGTTGACGATAAGAGCATAATTAGCATCGAGCATTCAGTAAAACAACGACTGCAAAATAGGGCTATACGCAAGCTCGAACGATACATGAGCGATAGTGTAACACACTCTACCGTTGAGGCTATGGTTGTGGGCTCACGTCGCCTTGAGCCCCACAATCTCCGTGAGGCATACTCTCGAACGGGACTCTCGCATCTTATGGCGCTCTCGGGGCTTCATCTTGGCATCGTGGTAATGGTTGTTGCGCTATTGTTAATGCCTATTGTCCTATTTAGGCATGGGCATAAGTGGCATAATGTGGCTGTTGTCGTAGCGTTGTGGGTATATGTCGTTATGTCGGGAGCTTCGGCATCGTTGGTGCGCTCGGCGCTTATGTTTAGCGTGATGCACCTTGCGATGATGTCGTCGATGCGCTATAACTCGCTAAATGCACTTGCTGCAGCACTCTTCGCCATGCTTATCTATCGCCCGTCATACCTTTACGACATAAGCTTCCAGCTCTCGGCTGTGGCAGTTATAGGTATCGTTGTGTGGGGCGTACCACTTATGCGCAGAGTGGCACAGACAAAATCAATAATACGGCTCTTGCTCACAACCCTCATTATCGGCATTACTGCAACGTTGTGGACAATGCCTATTGTGTCGCATAGCTTTGGTAATATCCCATATATGGGTGTTGTGGTAACGCCCGTGGCTATGATAACGGCCTATGCCATTGTTTGTTGCGGAATATTCGTGTTGCTCTTGCCACACCCCGCAGCCCTGCCCTTTGGCTGGGTTATGGAGCAGGCGGCAAGAGTGCAAAATGGGTTTGTTGAGTGGGTTGCTCAGTGGGAGTGGGTGGCACTGAATTACCAGCTCTCAGGGGTGGGTGTGGCAATTATTTACACACTCTTTGCGATAATTACCCTCGGAGTGTGGTCGTTATGCGAAAAAAAGTGATAACTTTGTAAGTTGATGAGCGATATTTATAACATAGCGATACTCTCGCAGAGAGATGTACGTGAGGCTGTTGAGCGAAATATCGAGCGTGATGCCTCGGCTATTGCGCTGGATAGACGTGTGCCCCATTCGTCGGTTGTAGCTACTCAGGTAAAGTATCTGCAACGTGCTCGCCGAAAGCTGCCACGCATGTATGAGGCACGCTGCATTCTTCCGCCCCGAGCCTTCGAGCAGTCGTCGAGTGAGGAGTCGGCAGAGCGTAAACCTATATCGGGAGGCTCGGTGCTCGACCTTACGTGTGGCCTTGGTGTCGATACCATGGCTCTTGCTCGTAGGTTCGAACGTGTGGTGTCGCTCGAGCGTGACGAGGCTCTGGCCGAGGTTGTGCGCTATAACCTTGGGTTAATGGGCATTACGAATGTCACTGTCGTAAGCTCCTCGGCCGAAGAGTATGTTGCCACATGTGACAAGAAGTTCGACTGGGTGTTTGTCGATCCTGACCGTCGCTCGGCCGAGGGTAATAAGATGGTCTGCATCGAAGATTGCTCACCCAACATATTGGCTCTTATGCCACAGCTACAACATATAGCGCCACGCATAGCCATAAAGCTCTCGCCAATGTTCGATTGTGCTGAGGCATTTCGCCTGCTGTCGCCCGCTGAGGTTGAGGTTGTTAGCCTTGGTAGCGAGTGCAAAGAGCTGAATATATATACAGGCGCCGAGCGTGATATGCTGCGTGTTGCTGTGGCGGGTGTTGGCGAGTGGTGTTTTAGCCCCGAAGCTATGCATGTAGCAGCTAACGGCGGTAGTGTCGAAGAGGGTGAGTGGAGCTATCTTCATGTTCCCGATGTAGCCTTGCAGAAGGCTCGTGTTGCCATCGCACAACTTGCCCCCTATGCCTCAATTTGGAGCAATAACGGCTTTGCTTTGTCGTGCGAGCCGTTACCCTGCGAGCTTGGCTGTAGAAGCTATGAGATAGAGTCTGTGGAGGAGTATCGCCCCAAGGAGCTTAAGCGTAGGTTTAAGGGTGTAGGTATCGACATTCTGAAGCGAGATACATCACTCTCGGTAGACGCTGTGCGTAAGGCTCTTGGTGCTCGAGCTGGCAGTGAGCAGCTATTAGCGATTACCACAATCCAAGGTCGCAACTATGTCATAATACTAAAGAGTAAGTAGCTAACCCAATAATATAGGAAGTGAGACGTCTTATTAGATATATCGAGCATACTATCCATAATAGGTTGCTCAGTTTTTCGCCCGATGCCAGTCGTGCCTACAATATCTTTGTGCATGGCTATCGTCAGCTATATTATACTATTCGTAGCCGTAAGCTGCATCGCACCTTTGTCGATAGTGCAGCCCTCACGCTCCACACTCTTTTTGCGGCTATACCGCTCCTGGCCTTTATCCTTATCATACTTGGTCGCTTGGGTGCTTGGCAGCCCGTTGAGGCGAGCCTCCGCAAGGGCTTTAGCGATTGGGGCGACCTTATCGACTCGCTGTTGATGGCAGCCAATAGCGCAGCCGAGAATCTTCCTAATGGCATCTTTGCAATCATCGGTCTTGGCTCGATGATGTGGTTTGTATTTATCGTGTTTCGAGGTGTCGAAGGGGCCTTTAATCATATCTGGGGCGTGCGTGCCAAACGAGGTCTGATTAAGCGATATGTGTCATATACTCTGATAGTTATCTTTGTGCCTATCCTCTGGGGCTTCGCAACGACCTTTACCATGGAGGCCTTTCTCTGGTCGGGACTATCGAACGATATTAGCAGTGGTGTTTCACGCCTTATATCTATTGCTGTTACGGCATTCGGCACCGCCTTGCTCTATAAATATCTGCCTCATGCTCAGGTGCGCTGGCGCTATGCCCTTATTATAGGTACGCTTATCGGCGTGGTGCTCATGTTGTGGCAGTGGGGATATGTCTATATCCAGGGCTATATGACAGCCTATAACGCCATCTATGGTAGTTTTACAGCTATACCTTTGTTTATCATCTGGTTGCAGGTGTCGTGGAATATTATATTGTTTGGCTGTGAGCTCTGTTGCGTATGGCATAATACAGACTACTACGAAACGATAGATGCTCGACGTTTGGGTATTAAGCAGCTAAGAAACAAGGCTATTGTGCGTGTTGTTATCGTGGGCTCAGGAAATGTGGCTGAGGCCTTTGCTCGCACACTTACGGTTAATAGACACGTGTTGCTACAACAGATTTTTGCTCGCAACGAGGAGCGAGGTCGCTCACTCGCCTCACAAACAAATACCGTATGGACAAATCGCCCCGAGGAGCTTGCCGATGCCGACATCTATATCATCTCGGTTAGCGACCGTGCCGTCGAAGAGGTGGCACATGCTCTGCCCTTTAAGCGAGGCTCAATTGTCGTTCACACGGCGGGCAGCGTAGCTCTGTCGGTGCTTCCAAATGAGGGTGTTAGCCGAGGTATTCTCTATGCCTTTCAGAGCTTTAGTGCTGGTCGTCAAATATCGCTTAGCAAGGTGCCTATATTCATTGAGGCTGAGGACGAGGCTACGAAGGAGCGCCTTGCAGAGTTTGCGCACTTCATCTCGGAGCGTGTTGCCGAGGCCGACAGCGAGCGTCGCAGATCGATACACCTCGCAGGAGTCTTTGTAAACAACTTCACAAATAATCTCTACGCCCTTGGTGCCGATATTATGGCCCAGGCTGAGCTCAACTACGATATGCTTAAGCCGCTTATCGAGGAGACTGCCGCCAAGGCTGTTGCTACGCACAACCCTCGTAAGGTGCAGACGGGCCCTGCCGTTCGTGGCGATAGGGCTGTGTGTGACAAGCACTTAGAGATGTTGGCTGGTGACGATATAAAGCAGAAAATATATAAAGATATAACTGAGAGTATATGGGAAACTTCAAAGAAGATATAGCGCTTGTCGAGGCTATTGTTCTCGATGTAGATGGTGTGATGACCGATGGTGGCATTATTCCGACGCCCGATGGCGACTTTATACGTCGCTATAGCGCCAAAGATGGCTATGCCATAGCCGCAGCTCTGCGTGAGGGCATGAAGATATGTGTTATCTCGGGTGGCCGAGGTCGCATGCTCGAGAATCGACTCACTATGCTTGGCGTTACAAAGATCTATCTTAACTGCATGGATAAGGTTGTTGCTATGCACGAATTTTTTGCCGAGCACAATATCAATCCCGAGAATGTGATATATATGGGCGACGACATTCCCGACTTGGAGTGTATGCGTTTGGTGGGCATCCCTGTTTGTCCTGCCGATGCATGTATGGAGGTTGTCGAGACCTCACGCTACGTCTCGGAGTTTAATGGCGGCCATGGTGCTGTGCGAGATATTATTGAGCAGGTTATGCGAGCGCAAGATAAGTGGGCAAAGAACCTTAAAGGAGTCTTAGGTTTGCCCGCCTCACATTAAGAACTATTTTGCCAAATATGAATAGCAAGAAATACGACATATTTATAAGCTACTCATCGCATGACACAGAGCATGTTATGAGTCTGTGTAACTATCTCGAGCAGCACAACCTACGCTGCTTTGTTGCACATCGTGACATCCCTCGAGGTGTGGTGTGGGCAAGGTCTATTGTCGAGGCCATAGAGTCTAGCCGCATGATGATTGTTGTATTCTCCAAGGCGTTCAACGAGTCGGAGCAGGTGGATCGTGAGATTGAGCTTGCGTGCGAGGCAAAGATGCCGATATTGTCGGTGAGGCTTTCGGCAGATGTATATACTGGCGCTAAGCGCTACTATCTAAATAATATCAACTGGATAGATGCCTACCCTGAGCCAAGCCGTGTCTATGATGATGTGTTGCAGAGCATCACGTGCCTTATTTGTGGCGAGTCTGAGAACAAGGTTGAAACGCCAAGCGTTGCTTCGAAGCAGGTTAAGGGTAGCAGACGAAGATGGTCTGTGCGCCACACCATATTTTTTGCTATGTTGTTGGCATTATGCGTAGGTGTAGCTCTCTATTGTGCGTTCAATGTGGGCGGTGAACCATGCTATAAGGTGGGCGACTACTACAACCAAAACAACAAGGAGGGCGTGGTATTCCAGGTGTGGGACGGAGGTCGTCATGGCAAGCTCGTGAGCATGGACGAGGCGGAGCTAAAGTGGTGTAGCGATGAGCAATATCGTCAAAAAACGCAAGTAGATGCCTCAAATAGGGTAGATGGCAAGGCGAATACCGATAGGGTTGTCTATCACGTTGACGCTACGCAGTTTCCGGCCTTTAATTGGTGTCGGGCGAAGGGTGGCGACTGGTATCTGCCCGCTATCGACGAACTGGTGCGCTTCACGCTCGACAAGGATACACGAACAGCAATCAATAAAACGCTTAGCGCTAAGGGTTATAGAGAGTTAGATGGTTGGTACTGGTCGTCAACCGACTATGCCGACTACGAGCCCGATGCTTGTGCTTGGTATGTCTGGATAGCGAGCAACGAGACACGTGGAGCCGACAAAAACAAGGAGGCGTATGTTCGAGCAATAACCACGTTCTAAGGGCGTGCTCGGCGTGCTGTCACACTGAATAGAAAAGGTGAGAAGTCGAACTTCTCACCTTTTGCTTTACTTCATCTTTATCCACTTGGCTAACTCGCTCCACGAGGGTCGCTTGCCGTGCATGAAGATACCGATGCGATATATCTTTGCCGATAGCCATGTAGTGAGCACAAAGCTAAGGTATAGCACCACGAGTGATGTTGCAATCTCCCACGTGGGAATGCCAAAAGGTATGCGGGCAATCATAACAATAGGCGAGGTAAATGGTATCATCGACGCCCAAAAGGCTATAGGCGAGTTGGGATCGTTAAACACCGACATCATAACTATCATCGCAAGGATAATAGGCATCATGATAATAGTGTTAAACTGCTGACCATCTTGCACCGAGTCGACCGCTGAGCCTGCCGCAGCATACAACGAGGCATAGAGCAGGAAGCCACCGAGGATAAACAAGGCGAGGTAGACAAAGAGCTTGGTGATATATCCCGTGTCGCCGAGGGTGCCCATAACGCCCTGAAGCATCATGTCGCTCGTAGCG